>Ga0272442_10000025_pt1 | contig 217445 bp, 148 predicted proteins | sample SSMForm2O_FD_200262 | JGI IMG/M metagenome (GOLD analysis project Ga0272442, IMG submission 200262) | Marine sediment archaeal communities from Little Sippewissett salt marsh, Falmouth, MA, United States - SSM-Form-2O | ecosystem: Environmental > Aquatic > Marine > Wetlands > Sediment ...
ATCAAGGGGAATGCTCTTCTACAGGCTTATGCAACAGGCTGTTACGACGCCCTCGGCTCCCTACCGGCAACTCGTTGCGGGCGACCACAACATCTAGGAACTACCTGCTCGAAGTGGATACCCCCCTTCCCGGATAATCCATGGAGACATGGATGGGGGGTGGGCGCTGTGCTTGGGTGGCGAGGGGCGGCAGGAAATGGGCTGCTATATTTCGTCGGAGGAGAGGCCCAGCGCGTCGAGAATGCCCAGGAACTGGGCGTTGGACTTGAAACGGAGGACCAGCTTGCCGCCGCGCTTGCCCTCCTGGATTTGGGCGCGGACGCCGAGCCGTTCAGCTATGCGACGCTCAAGATCGAGGACGTGGGCCGGTCTGGCGCCAGGCGAGGTGGGCGAGGTTCCGGAGCGAGCTCCGTAGACGGCCCTCTCGAGTTCGCGAACCGACATGCCCTTGTCGGCGGCGCGTCGGGCAAGCTGGGCGCGCAGGTCTGGATCCTCAACCGACAGGAGGACCCGAGCATGCCCGGCAGTTAGCGAGCCGCTGATAAGCTTGGCCTGGATGGGGGCGGGAAGATCCAGTAGCCGGATGGAGTTGGCAACCGTGCTTCGATCACGACCTACGTATGCGGCAACCTGTTCCTGGGTCAGAGAGAGCTCCTGGATCATAGCCTTGTAAGCGGAGGCTTCCTCGATAGGATCGAGATCCTCGCGTTGAAGGTTCTCGACTACCGAAAGTGTGAGAGCCCCGGCATCGTCGATAGCGCGGCAGATGGCGCGGACTGATTGGAGGCCTGCTTCCTTTGCTGCACGCCAGCGACGTTCTCCAGCAATGAGCTCGAACGCGGCGCCGGAGGGTCGGACGACAATAGGTTGGAGCAGGCCGTGTTGCTTGATTGACTCGGCCAGAGAGGAAACTGCTGCAGTGTCGAAGCGCCGTCGGGGCTGCTTGGGGTTGGGTATCACAGCGGAGAGCGGAAGGTCGACAACACGAACGTCTGAGGAGGGGTCCGGTTCAACGGGCGTTGCGGTGGGCGGAGCGCTGCGAGAAAGGAGAGAACCGAGGCCGCGGGGTTTCTGGGTCATTCCTGGAACCTCCCGAGTGGCTGTTTCACGTGAAACGATGACTGGCGGCGCGAGAAGTTTCACGTGAAACCATACCTTCTTTCCTCCGCCTGTCAAACCCAAAATGATCAGCCCGGAGCCGCCTGCCTTTTGCACTTGACTTGGAACGGCCCCGAAGTAGCATCCCGGTCTCCGGAGGCTGGGGTATGTCAGGGCCTGTCGACCGCGCGCGAGTCATCTTTCAAGGCACCGTGCAGGGTGTCGGGTTCAGGTACACGACGCTCCGAGTCGCGAAGGGTTTCCCGTCGCTGACGGGCGGGGTGCGGAACCTCGCGGACGGAACCGTTGAGCTAATTGTGGAGGGAGCACGCGCCGAGATAGAAGCGCTGATCTCTGCTGTTAGCGAGCGGATGTCGGGATATATCGTGCACGCTCATATTGAGTGGGGCAATATCGATCGCCGATCATCTGCGTTCACAATACGGAGCTAATGTGGCTTTCCTGCCGCGCCACCTCATGACCAGCATCGGGGCGACACGCGCGATCGCCCGGGCGACATACAGGCAGCTGGTCAGGGATCCCGCCCTGTTGCTGGTTTCGGCGGGTGCGTTTGTCCTGATTGCAGCAGCGCCCGCGTACGCGGTCTTTCACTTCGACGAGCCCGCCAAGGTGATGATCGACACCGGTCTGAGCACGGTTCTGCTGGCGGGGCTGGTGATCGCCCTCATCGGGCCGGTGCGGGCGCTGGCCTATGAGCTTGAAGATAGGACGGCCCTGACGCTGCTGTCGAAACCCGTCGGGCGTCTGCCGGTGGTGTTCGGGAAATACGGCGGCGTGGTCGCCGCGCTGGTGGTGGTGCTGGCGCCGCTGGTCCTGTCCGTATTATACGTGACACGCATTTGCGAGGCCGGCGAGGAATCCCGGGCCGCTGAGGCGGCTTTGCCGCTGATCGGAGCGGCGGCCCCGGGGGTGGGGGCGCTGGTCTACCTGGGTTGCGGCGCAGCGGTGGCGGCGATCGCCGCGGGCCTCGTATTCAAGCGTTGTCGCGCGGCAGCGGTATACAGCTGCGTGATGGCGTTCGCGGCGTTGGGTCCGCTGATCGTCGGTGAAGCAGGGGAATGGAGGACGTCAGTGCTGGCCGCCGGGGCACTGATCTTCATGGAGGTGGCGGTCGTCGGGGCGGTGGCGGTGGCGGCTGCGGTACGCCTGGGGGCGGTCGGCACGCTGGTGGCGGGCCTGGGCGTGATGGTCCTGGGCCACGCCAGGTCGCTGGCCGGGCCCGAGGCCTTCGGTGGGGGCGTGCTTCGGGTGGCCTCGGGGATCGTACCGGGTCTGGAAGCGCTCAACGCCCTGGAGGCCGCCGCCGGCGGGGCCACCGTAAGCGGCTTGTACGTTGCCAGCGCGGGAATTTACGCTACAATGTATGCGGGCGCCGCGCTACTGCTCGGCGCCGCGTTGATGCAGGCGAGAGAGGTCGCCTGACTGCTGCGGGGAGATGGGCGGTTGCGCTACGGGATCTTCGGTGATATTCACGGGAACTTCGACGCCCTGGAGGCCGTTCTGGCCAAGATGGATAAGGAAGGCGTCGAAGAGTATATATGCTTGGGAGACATAGTGGGGTACGGTGCGCAGCCGCGGCAATGCGTTGCGCGTATCCAGGAGCTGGGCTGCATGTGCCTGGCGGGAAACCACGACCACGCGGCGATAGGCAAGCTCGACATTGATTTCTTCAACCTCTATGCCCGGGAGGCGGCGGTCTGGACGCGCGCTGCGTTGGAGCCGGACGACCGCGAGTTCCTCTCCAGCCTGGGATTCATCGAGCACCTCCCGGACTTCGCAGTGGTACACGGTTCGCTGCACGGGCCGGAGATGTTCAACTACATCTCGACGATTTTCGACGCGGACCTGTCATTCGAGGCGCTGGACAAGCCGATTCTCTTTTACGGCCACACGCACATTCCGCTGACTTTCTTCGACACCAAGCCGATGACTTATACCATGGATGCGGAGATCCCTGTTGGCGACGGCACGCGTACGCTGGTCAACGTGGGTTCGGTGGGGCAGCCGCGCGACGAGGACCCCCGTGCGTGCATGGCGATATACGACGACGAGGTGGGTGTGGTCAACATAACCCGGGTTGAGTACGAGGTGGAGAAAGCGGCCCAGAAGATTATCGATGCCGGGTTGCCCGAGGCCCTTGCGGTTCGCCTCCAACTCGGCAAGTAGCCGAATATCTGAACGGAAGCCACGTCTTCTGGCTGTGACGCGTTTCCCGGGATGGGCGTTAAGTAAGCTTGTGGATTGGTCTTCCGGCAAGTACGAGCCCATCCGTGGGGGAGGAAGCGCGGTGACAGCCAGAATCACGTTCTTGGGGGTGTTGTTGGTAGTCGGCCTGGGTGGGCGTGACGTGCGTGCGGGCGCCCCCGGCGAAGGCGGAGGGCGCCGGGCCGTGGAGAAGGGCGCCCGGGTGGAGCTGGCGCACGACCTCTTTGCCGAGCTTGACCGGCGCGGAGTGCTGACGCTCAAGAAGAGCGAGGGCAACCAGAAGGGCGAGGTCAGGAAGAAGGTCGTGGTGGCCGTGGGCGGGCTGAAGGTCCTGGGCCGGACCGCCGTTGGGCAGCAGGCGGGGATGGCGGCGGAGGCGGTTCCAGACGAAGGTCTGGTGGGCGCCTGGAGCCTCCGTAGTCGACCCGAGAGCGGCAACGCCCGGATAACACAGCGAGCCATGCGTCCGGGGGACGCGCTGGCGCTGGGCTACGATGTCAACTTCCGGGAGCCGGAGAAGGTTGCCAGCTGGGGGTATGTGCTGTCGCTGCCGGCCTCGGCGGCCGGCAGCGAGGTGCGGGTCGGCAGCAAGAAGGCCGAGCTCGGCGGCGGTGCCAGGGACGGCGGAGCCCTGCTGCGCGCGTGGGGGCGAGAGCTTCGGCTCCTGAGGAAAGGCAAGCTCGTCTTCCGGCTGCTGCGCGACGTGCCCACAGAGATCACCGTGCGCGACCTGGGCGCGCTGGGCGGCAGCGGGTTCGAAATCACCTTCGCCGCCGGCCGTGCGGACCTGGCGGGTTCGGCGCGCGGGAGATTCTGCCTGGGTGTGATTGCCCCGGGCGGGAAGCTCCCGCCGATGGTATACCACGCCAGGGCCTGGCGGCCGGTGAGGAGCGGCGGGCCGATCCGCGCGGAGATTGGCGTGCTCGCGGAGTTCCGATCGCCTTTCGATCCCGCCCAGATCAGCGTCGACCTAGTGGTCGAACCGCCCGGAGGCGGGAGTTACAGGCAGCCGGCCTGCTTCGCGCGGGAGTTCAATTCGCGGGTCGAGACAGGAGCTTCGGAGGAGGCCCGGAAGAGCGCGGCGGCGGCCGCGGAGATCGAGGGCGGCAAGCCCGAGGCGGCAGAGATCGAGCACCTCGAGCCCGTGGGAGAACCCGCCTGGCGCGGCCTAGTTGATGGCCGTGAGGTGGGTCTATACAGGATTAGCGTGGAAGCCAGGTCCCCGCTGGGTACGCACCGGGTCGCGGCGCGTCCGTTGCGGCTGGTGAAGGTCGCCAGCAAGCGCATGGGGCCGCTGGCGCGTTCCAAGAGGGACGGGCGTTACCTGGCCGATCCCCAGGGCAAGGCCGTTTTTCTGCTGGGGCACAATCTCGGCTGGCTTGTCGACAAGCGCGGGCCATTGAGCCTGGCGCGCTGGAGCGAGGCGCTGGGTCGCATGGAAGCGGCGGGGCTCAACTACGCGCGGGTGTGGACCTGCAGCTGGTCGCTGTGGACCGAGACCAGCAAGCCCTACAGCTACGATCTGGCCAGTGCCTGGAAGCTGGACCGCATTCTGGAGGAGGCCGCGCGCAGGGGCATTCACGTGCAGCTGTGCCTCGACAACTTCCATGACTTCCGCTTCAAGCGCGAGAGGAGCCCGTACTTTGCGGGGAAGAAGCCGGTCTGTGGCGGCACGGAGGACTTCTTCAGGAAGGACGCCGCGCTGAAGATGTACTCGGCGCGACTGCGCTATATGGTGGCGCGCTACGGCCACCACCAGAACCTGATGGGCTGGGAGCTCTGGAACGAACTCGACTACTGCTTTGACAAGAACAAGTCTCCGGAGAAACTCGCCGCGGCGCGCAAGGACTACCTGGTTCCCTGGGTGCGGGCACGGGCGCGCGAGCTGGCCGCGCTCGACCGTCGCCGCCGGGTTGTCACCTGCTCGCTGGCTGACGGGACCATCTGGCCCGAGCTCACGGGGGCGCCGGAGATCGGCCTGGCCGAGAGCCATATCTACCTGTACATGCCGGACCCCAGGAGGGGCAAGCCGGCCTATGCCGCGCGCACGGTGGTGGCCGAAGCGACGGCGGAATTCGCCAAGTACGACAAGCCGGGCTTCGTCTCGGAGTTCGGTTTCGGTGCCAGCGGCGGGCCGACCTCGCCGATCAACGATACCGACCGGCTGGGGCTGCACCTGCACAACGGCCTGTGGGCCTCGGCGCTCAGCGGTCACGCCGGGGCGGTGGCGCTGTGGTGGTGGGACAGCTACCTGGCCGCGCCCGGCGAGCCGCAGGAGGCCAGAACCGAGATAACCGGTGAGGATCGATACCTGCACTACCGTTCGCTGGGCCGCTTTCTGCGTGGCGTGGACTGGCTGGCGGGCTGGAAGAAGTTGAGGGTCCCGCCGGGCACGCCGGACGGGCGCGACCCGTTGATCACCGGGTTGCGCACCCGGAACGCCGCGATGGTCTGGATCGCCGATCCCCGGAACACCTGGCACAACCGTGCGGTGAAGAAGTACAAGCCGGCCAGGATTTCGGGGGCGGTTTTCAGTATTGACGGCCTGCAGCCCGGTGAGTATCAGGTGACCTGGTGGGACACCTACTCCGGCAAGGAACGCACTGCCATCCGGATCGCGACCGACGCGGGCGGGAGGCTCCGGCTGAAGGTCCCGGACTTCTCCCGCGACGTGGCTGCGCGAGTCAGGCTGGTCAGGGAACTGGCGCGGGACTAGCGGGTCGCTCGTGAACGGTCTGCTGCGACCGCGGAAGGCAGGACGGACGTGAAGAGGGGCTTGGTGTTAGCGGCGCTGACTGCGGGACTGGGCCTGCTGGCCTGCAGCTGTCGCCAGGCGGTCCTGGTCGAGGGCCAGGCCCGGGAGACGGCCGCTGTCCAGCGGCCCGACTACCTGGGCTGGGACAGCGCCCACGAACCCACGTTCGAAGCTATCCCCGATACCGGCATTCGCTTCATGAAGTCCTTCATGGGCAAGCCCGTGGGGCCCGGCTACGACATCTGTAAGGTCGGCAAGCGCTGGTACTGGGCCTACAAGGGGCACTGGTTCTACAACCGCAAGAGCTGGCGCGGGCCATGGAAGCCAGCGGGGCGGATACCGAAGAACTTCCTGAAGATCCCCGCCGACCACGAGAAGTACCATCTGGCGAAGCTGCACCCGAAGTTCGGGCAGTAGTCTGTCTCAGAATACCTCTGGCCGCTCCGTGCGGGGGCGGGTGGGTGCCTCCGGCAGCACCTCGGCCGTGTGCTTCCGCCAGTCCTGCAGCACGCTCTTGAGCGCGGCGCGGACCTTCGCGCTCTTCTCGCTGGCCAGCAGCTTGCGGAGTCGCGACACCTCGGCGCTGAGACAGGCACCGGCGGGCAGAACCCGGACGGCGGCCTCGCGAACCTCCGGTGACGAGTCGCTTCCCGCCAGGTCGACCAGCAAGCGCGTCGACTTCCCGGGCGCGACGAGCCTCAAGCCGTAGCACTTGCGGAGGATGTGGGCCCTTACCGCCGGGTCGGGATCCTCCCGCACCGCGCGGAACAGGGCCCGCGCGGCCAGGGGCTCGATCAGCATGTTGCCGTTGCGTCCTCTGGCTATCAGATTCCACGCCGCGCGCCTGCGGACCGCCGGGTCCCGGTGATTCGCGAGCAACCGCAGCATCATCTCGATTTGTCGGGGATCACCGAGATGGAAGCAGCTACCGCTGTGCAGCCTGCGCGGATCAGGAAGCCCCGCCCGCTCAGCGCGAGCAACCAGGGCCGGCACCATGTCGCACAGAGCAGCGCGGTCGGAAAGGTAACCCGTCTGCGCGGCGAGCATGGCCGCGATGCCGTGACCTTCCGGCCCGGCCATGGTCCTGCTCAGAACCCTGCTGATCGCCGGGTCCGAGGCTCGCAGGAGGATCGACAGGGCCTGGCCATTCCCACCGGCCACGGCTCGTCCGAGCGCTGCGGCCGCACCGTCGCCGCCGATGAGCCCCAGCGCCTCCAGGGCGGCACGGGAAGCTTTGTACGGACTTGCCCGTCTCTTGCCGGTGCGCGGGTCCGGGACCAGGTCCGGCTTCTTCGACGCGGCTTCCAGCAGGGGAACGTCGTTCTCGTCCCCCAGCCTGCCCAGGGATCTGAGCGCCAGCATGCGCAGGCGCGCCTGCTCGGACCGGGCCGCCTGCCGCAGGGCGGGCAGCGCCCGGACGTCCCCCGTTTCGCCGAGGGCCTGTGCGGCCGAGCACTTGAGATCCGGCTTGCCCTTTTCGAGCGCAGAGATCAAGAGATCCACCGCCCTTGAGGTCCCCAGGCTTCCCAGGGCCAGGGCAGCCCTTGATGAAACGTGGCGGTCCTGGCGCTGGAGCAGCGGCTCCAGCAGCGGCACTGCCCGGGGAGACGCGGTGAAGCCCAGCGCGGTTATGACCATGGTCGCGTCGCGGCTTCTTCCCTTCCCGGGAGACCCCAGGAGCTCTCCGATTTCGGGGATGATCTTCTCGCCGCCCGAGGTCGCGGTGCAGATGTTCCAGCAGATCGTGACGCGCCTGGCCGCGTCCTTCTCCCGGCGCAGTTCTGCAATCGCCGCGGCAAGGACCTTGGGATTTCCGGTGCGCAGCAACGGCTGCGACATGGCCTGATCGAAGCGCGGGCCTTTCTTGCGTTCCACCAGGGACAGGAGGCCCTCAATTGCCCGTGGCCTGCCGGTCGCGGCCAGGGCGCCCAGAGCCCTGTGTGCGAGGTAGTCGTCCTTCCCGGCGTTGCGGACGATCTCCAGCAGGAGCTCGTCGGTGGCCGGCTTGCCAACGCGAGCCAGGGCTCGAAAGAAATGCTGCCGACTCAGGCCCTCGGCGCGCGTGAAGGCCGCGACGATCGCCTTCTCGGCCTCCGGGCCGCTGAACCCGGCGAGGGCCTCGCTGCAGGCGTTCAGCAGCGTCCCGTCACGAAGCTGCTTGGGATCGCGGGGCGAGACTGTCCAGCCGTGGGTCCCTCCCCGGGTCTTGCGCGTGCGGGTAACGGGACTTCTCCTGGAAAGCTCCAGTTCCAGGATCTTCGTGACCGGCGGCAGGCAATCGGGGTGGCCGATGCGACCGGCCAGACGAACGAGCATGTAGTCTTCCAGCGCGACGGGCTTCCCGGCCTCGCGCTTCTGGGCGATGCCCTTGAGCTCTGCGGCCAGGGACTCTCCCAGCGCGGCGGGGGCCAGGCGGGGCAGGCGGTCGGCCCGGTATCCGAAGCCGATGGCCGCGATGCTGTCCGCCTCTCGCAGGCCGAACCGCGCGTAGGACCTGACCCGCTGGCTGGGATCGGCGAGCAGGGACAGGGCCAGCTTCCAGGCCCGCTTGCTTCCGGCCGCCGGCAGCCAGCGGGCGGCGACGCAGCGGTCGATTTCCTTCTTGCTGGAGGCCAGGGACGCGAGCTTCTCCATCAGCCCGGCCTCCGGACGGCGCCAGAAGAAAGCCGCGACCCCCCCGCGGTATACGGCGACCTCCAGGTCCTGGTTGCACCGCACCGCTACTCGCTGCAGGAGGTCCTTCACCTTGATGCGCCCTACCGGGAGCTTCACGCCCCCGCGCAACCCCCGGTGCGAGAACGAGACACGGAGGCCGTGTCGGCGGTGGATCAGTTGGAAGATGTCGCGGAACGGCATCCACCCCTTCCTGACCTCCACTTCGCGACCGAGCATCGCTGCGACATCGCGCAGGGGCTCCGGTTGCCGGGGGGCGGCCTGGCGCGTCTGCTGCGCTGGCCGGGCGCCGCCCGGCAAGGCAGTTCGGGTCCGGTCCGGCCACAGCTTCCAGGCGCCAAAGGCCAGTACAACCATCGTCGCCGCCGCGGCCAGCAGCTTCCAGGCCGCGAACAGGCCGGCGGCGGTTGCCGAGGCCGTCGCACCCGCCTTGGCCGCGGGCAGGGCCCCGCTTGCCAGAATGGCCCGCGCGGTTCCGAGCAGCGATGCGGGCGCCTGCAGGGCCGCACCCACGCCGATTGCGCCGGTCAGTGCAGCGTGGGCTGCGCCTGCCCGCGGCGACCCCAGCTTCGCGCGCAGCTTCTCCAGCCCACGCTTCAACTGGCTGGCGACCGTGCCCTGGGGCTCGTCCAGGACCTCGGCGACTTCCGCCTGTGAAAGGCCGCTCTCGTAGCGCAGGACCAGCGGCAACCGGTAGCGGGGTTCGAGGCCCCGGATCGCGGCGCGGACCTCGGCGACCAGCGCCGGGTCGGGACGCTCGCCTTGCGTGCCTGCATTCATGATGTTCCCCCTGGTGGCCTCGCGACTGCTGCGTGCCCGCTCGGAGCGGGCCATGTCGCGCGCGGCGTTGACCACCACCCGCAGGAACCAGGTCCTGAGCTGGCGAACCGGTTCTCTGGCAAGGTGTCTCACGGCGTGGAGGTATGCTTCGGCCACGGCGTCTTCGGCCAGAGCTGCGCGCGGGCCGAGGGCGTGCACGGCGACTCGCCAGGCCTCGTGCCTGAGCGCGAGCAGCCGGTCCGCAGTAGCGGTTTCTAGAGCCGGGGTCAAGGAGATTCCTCCGCACCTGGCGGTGAAGGGAGACAGCCTCCCATTCTAACCGCTTCCCACGGAGCGGCCGGGCAAGCTGTTGCACCAAAAGGGCGAGAAGAAAGCGCGAGCCGGGGCTCGCGCTTCCAAGAGACGGTATTGCGGGGCTTGAGCCTGACTATGACTCGTTGGCTTGAAGCGTGTTCTTGATTTCCTCGATGGCCTTGGTGGCGATGTCCGGCGAGAGCTGGCAGGTCGCCGCGTTGGCGTGACCGCCGCCGCCGTACCTGGAGCAGAGCTCGCCGACGTTCACGTTGCAGGTGCGGTTGAAAATGCTCTTGCCCACGGCCACCACGGTGGTGTCCCCGAGACCGGCGAAGATGCGCATCTCCACGTTGCACTCCGGGAAGAGGGTGTAGACCAGGAAGCGGTTGCCGACCGGCACGCCCTTGACGCCGCGCAGGTCGGTGATGATCACGCTGCCGTCGGCCGAAGTGTGCTTCTTGAGGAACTGTTTGAACTCGGCCTGTTCCTGGAGCACGCGTTCGCAGCGCTTGGCCACCTCGCGGTGCTGGAGAATCTTGGCGATGGGCACTTCCTTGACGTACTCGACCAGCCAGCGGAAGTACTTGCGGAACTCCGGTCCCAGGCCGGTGCGGGGGTCGAGGGTCAGGCCCAGCAGGATCCACTCCTTGGGGACGGTGATCTCCTCCTGGGTCAGCTGGCCCGAATCGAGCTTGTCGGTCTCTTCCAGCAGCTCACTGAACTTGTCGAACTCCGGCTGCTTGTCCTTGTAGAAGTTGTAGATCACCCGCGCGGTCGAGGGAGCCACGGCGAAGGCGCCGCGGAATTCGCCGACTTCCTCGAGCTTCTCGCTCTCGGTGACGTGGTGGTCGAACCACATGCCGCAGCCTGGAACGAACGGCAGGTTGACGACGATGTCCTCTTCGGTGCAGGGCACCTTGCCGTCCTGAACGTCCTTGGGGTGCGCGAATCGGATTTCCCGGATGTTCTCCACCAAGGTCAGCAGCACGGCACTGGTCAGGCCGTCCATGTCACCGCGGGTCAGGATGCGCATTTTGTCCCCCCTGTGTAAGCCCTGTCTGGAGTGCGGCCTATTATCCGAAGAGGGTCGTCCTTTTCCAGCGAAGGTTAGCCCGCCGGGCGGGGCCCGGCGGCAGGTCCCCGGATGCTACTTCTCAATGCCCTCGCGAGCCTGGACGCCCCGGGCGTAGTAGTGTTTGACCTCTTTCATCTCCGTGACGAGGTCGGCCTTCGCCAGGAGCTCCGGTGGAGCCCTGCGCCCGGTGACCACCACCTCGACGCCCTCGGGACGCCCCGAAATGACCTCCAGCAGTTCCGCGACGCCGAAGAGGCCGTAATGAATCGCGATGTTGGCCTCGTCCAGAATCAGCACGTCGGGGGCATTCTCGGCCAGCAGGCTGCGGACTTCCCCGAGGCCCTCGCGGGCGGCCTCGACGTCTGCCTCTTCGGGGTCGCGCCTGATGAAGCAGCTGCGGCCGTATTGCTTGACGGTAATCAGGTCACCGAAGCGCTTCAGCGCGTCGAGCTCGCTGTAGTGCATGCCCTTAACGAACTGGGCGATGTACACGCGCAGTCCGGCCCCGGCCGCGCGCAGCGCCAGTCCCATGGCCGCGGTGGTCTTGCCCTTGCCGTCGCCGGTGTAGACCTGCAGGTAGCCCTTCAAGACGATACCCCTCCGTCCAGCAGCTCGCCCATTTCCGCGACGTACACCCGCCTGGTTCCGTCCGGGCAGGCGTTGAAGGCGAAGCGACGGTAACTGTAGTCCCACGCGGGGTGGGGGTCAACCCGCAGCTCGCCACCCCGTCCCTCGGGGGGCTGGGTGCGAATGCGAATCAGCTGCCGGTCCTCCCCGCTCGCCAGGTCGACCCAACGGATCGGCGTAGTCCCGTCGCCGCAGGCCAGTGGCCCGTGGGCGTACACGTCGGTGAGCACGTGGCGGCCGTCGGGATGCATAGTCGGGTGACCCGAGCCGGGCACGTCGGCGATCATCTCCCGGTAGTCGCTCCCGTCGTAGCGCGCCTGCACGAAGCGCAACCGGGAGCGCCCACCGCCGTGGATGGACAGGTTGATCATCACGTGCTCGCCGTCCGGACACCAGTTGGGATGGTGCCCGCCCTTGCCGGCCCACTCGGAGGCCGGGATGGCCATGCGCAGGTCGCTGCCGTCGGCCTTCAGCGTCACCAGGGAGCTTACCCGCGCGCCCCCGTCGGGCGGCATCCAGCGCAGGACCAGCATGAGCCGGTCGCCCCCCGGATCCCACTTCACGTGAAAGGCGTAGAAGTCCCCGCCGGCGCACTTCTCGCGCTCGGCCGAGTCCAGGGCCTCCTCGACGACCTGACGCAGAGAGACCAGCAGGCGGCGGCCGCCGCTCTCGAGGTCGGTGACGTACACGCCGTCGTCGTCCGGGGCGCCGCGGTTGGCGGGCAGCTGCTCCGGCGGGACCGCCACGCCGTAACCCGCCTGGGTGCGGGCTGTCCGCAACAGACAGGGGCTGGCGGCCTTGCTGCCGTCCGGCGAAACCATGTAGACGGTGCCGTCGAGCTCACGGCGCGCGCCGCTGGTCGGGTCAAGGCAAACGCCAAAGGGCCGCCACTCTCCCGGGCGCATGTCGTTGAAGCAGAGCTCGGAGTCGCTGTGTCCCCACTGCACGTGGGCGCCGGTCTGCATCTCCCAGCCGCGGGTCTTGGCGACGACGCGTTCTTCGGCGGTCTCGAGGTCGACAACGACGACCTCGGCCGCATCTCCCGGCACCGGCGAGCGGTCCTCGTAGGGGAGTCGACACAGGGCGATGCAGCGACCCGAGGGGCTGAACGGCGAAGTGTCGAAGAAGCGGTGGATAACCCGCCCCTCGCCGGGCGTAACGCACCGGACGGGAACGGAAGGATCGAAACCGGTGTAGCGCGGAAAGCGGTCCGAAAGCTCGGGGGTCATGCCCTCAGGCTACAAGCCCATAGCCCGCCATGCAAGCGTCGACCAGCTTGTTGTTGGAGTCCATCGCCGCGGGGGCAGTCATGCGCTACCGCTCGCGGGCATCCCTGCCCGCTCGCTGCGCAGAAAACGCCTCCCGGCATCTTTCTTGCTCCGCGCGACATCCTTCCGACGCCACCTCAAGAGCTCAATCGCCTCTCTCTCCGCCCGCCGCAGCTTCTCGTCCAGGTTAACCTTCGCATCTACCTTCTCGAGCTTCTTGAGTTCGCCTTCCTTCTTCTCCGGTTCGGGCTTGGGAGCGGGCTTCTCGAGAAGCCCCTTGATCTTTTCGGGGTCGGCTCCGCCGTTCTTCTTGAGCGTTTTGAGGATGCGCTTTTCTTTCTCGCTCAGCGGCTTCCTGGTCTCGTCCGGTTTCCTGGGCTCGACGTTGCCGAGACTCTTGACGAACGCGGCGATGTCCGGCCGGTCGGGTTCGAGCGCCCTGGCTTCGCTTGCCGCCCACATGGCCTCGGGCTTGCGGCCCTGGCCCAGCAGGGCACGGCCCCAGCCCAGCTTGGCGTCGGCGCTGGTGGCGTCGGCCATCGAGGCCAGGCGCCACTCGCGCGCGGCGATCTTGTAGTCTTTGAGCCCTTCGGCGGCCTCGCCCCAGATGGCGTGCGGTTCGGGCTTGAAGGGGTCGACCTTGATGGCCTGGTAGGCGGCCCAGGCGGCGAGCTCCCACTTGCGCCGGCCGACGGCCAGCTTGCCGAGGCGCACGGCCTGCTCGTAGCCCTTCTTGTCGACGGCCACGCGCTCGCGCATGGCGGCCAGGGCCTTGTCGTCTTCACCCATGTCGCGGTAGACCTTGTAGAGCTCTTCGAAGGCGTTGACCTTGCCGATGCTGCGGGGCGCGAGCTTCTTGGCCTTCAGGAGGTAATTGATGGCCTGCCGGCTCTTGCCCTCCTTGCCGAGGCACACGCCGATGTACAGGTTGGCGTTGGCGTTTCCGGGATCGGCGGCCAGGGCCTTCTCGAAGTAGGCGCGTGCGCGGCGATACTTCTTGTCCTGCTCGAAGGCGGAGTAGCCCAGGACCGCGTAGCCGCGGGCCACGCCTGTACCCGTCGTGCCCTTGCTGACCGACCGCTTGGCGTACTTGAGGGCCAGGGGCCAGTTGGGCCGCCGGCCCTGAAGGTAGGCGAAGGCCAGCGCCGCCAGCGCGTCGGCGTTGTCGGGGCTTTCGGTAACCTCGACCTTGAGCTTGGCCAGCGTCGCGCGGTCAACCGCGCCGGAGATGCGCACCCTCTCGGCGGCGAACTTCTTCTGGTGTTCGAGGACCCTGGTTTCGAACTCGTCCATCGAGCAGTTCAGCGCGTTGGGGATGGCCTGCTCGATCTTGCGCCCGTCGCGGCACTCGGCCAGCAGCTTCTCCATGCCGGGCATGCCGTGTTCCTGGTAGACGTACTCCACGATGCGCCGCGCCTGGTAGTAGGCCAAGAGCGGGTTCATCCGCGCGGTGGGCCGGGTCATCTGGCGATTGAGGTCCTTCACCTTGATCAGCCGCTCGGTGCGCACCGCGCTGGCGAAGAGTTTGTCGAGTTCCAGGCGGGGAACCTCTTCCTCGTAGACGCTGAGGCCCTCGGTGAACCAGCGGGGAATGCGATAGTTGGTCATCTGGAGGCTGAACACGTGCATCAGCTCGTGTTCGGCGACCGTGGCCCAGTTGAACTTGGGCACGGTGCCCGCCTGCCAGACGCGGGCGCTGTCCAGGGTGATCAGCTTGCCGAAGCAGGCGCCGTCGGCGCCGATCAGCGGCAGGCCCGTAGTCCGCGCGGAGAAGTGCCCGTGATTGCTGAAGACCTCGACGATCGTGGGGTTCTCGGGGGTGAAGTTGTACTTCGTGTGGAAGCGCTCGTACGCCTCTTCCAGGCAGCGTGCGTAGTACGGCAGCAGGAAGGGCGCGTCCTTGCTGGGTGCGTAGATCACGAAGTGTTCGGTCTTGATGCTCTCGAACTGCGACTCGTACCCCTCGGGCGGGACCAGCTTGTCGAGGACAACCAGCATGTTGCGGCAGAAGAGGTTGTACTTGTTCTTCTTGAAGGCCTCTTCCAGCAGCTTCTTGCCCGCGGCGTCTTCGCCGCGGCGCACCAGGGCCATACCCGCGCCGTAGTAGGCGCGCCAGTTCTCGGGATCGATCTCGATGGCCTTCTTGTAAAACTTGTGGGCCTGGGGGAACTGGCGCTTGCGCTCGCAGGCGCCGGCTATGGTGTTGTAGAGGTCGGCGTACCGGGCGTTGAGCTTGAGCACCCGCCTGCAGGTGGCCTCGAAGTCCTTCGTGTTGCGGGTGTCGTAGTGGTAAGCCGCCAGCGTGGAGAGCGCCCCGAGGTCCTTGGGATTCACCTTGAGCGCCGCGTCCAGCTGGGCCTTGGCCTCCTTGTACTCGTCGTCGAAGAGGTGCAGGTGGGCCATCATGACCCGCGCGGGGATCATGTTGGGGTTGATCGCCAGCGCCGCCTGCAGCGCCTTCTCGGCAGCCTCGGCATTCCTTCTGCGCGCCCACTGGTAGTGGGCGATCGCCATCTGCACCTGGGGGTGCTTCTGGTTTGTGCGCACCGCAGCGCGCAGTTCGTTCTCGGCAGAGGACCAGGCGTACTTGTCCATGAACAGGAAGAAGGACTCGACGTAGGGAATCACGTCCTTCTTGTTCTTCTGCTGGGCCACGGTCAGAGCGTTGATTGCGCCCTGGGGATCGGTCTTGCTCAGCGCGCTGGAGACGGCGATCAGTTCCCGGGGATCGGTGACCTCCTGGGTCTTGCCGCCCTTGTCCACCACGCGGCCGTAGCGGATCTTGGAGATCTTCTTGTAGTTCTTCATGAACCAGCTGCGGCACAGCTCGGCCTCGTCGGTGCGCCCGGTGGCGGTCCACAAGGCTATCAACTCGGCTCGGGGCAGCGCGGTCTTGGTCTTGGTTGCGGCCAGAGCCTTGTCGAGGACCTCTTCGGCCTTTTCGTATGCGCCTACGGCCATCAGAGCGCGGGCCGAAAGCGTCAGCTCGAAGTAGTCCGGCTTCGCGGCCCGGTCAACCAGCTCAGGCACCTTGGCGTACTTGCCGGTCAGCAGATAGGCCTCGGCCAGCATGCGCCGGGCGGTTGACTTCTCGCCCTGGTTCTTGTCGGCCATCACGGCCTCGAGGCGCTTGATGGCGTCGCTGTAGCGCCCCGCCTTCCAGTTTTCCCTGGCCCACTGCATATTTGCGGAGGCGGCCAGGGCCGGCCCTGCCCCGAGCACGAGGCACAGTCCGGCGAGAGTCGTAAGCTTAGCCGTTAGACGCATTTGCAATCTCCGTACCCAAAAAGGTCCACACCCCAAAAAGCCCGACAGGTTAGAACCCCTGGGAGTGACGAAAGTTCACCCGAAACATCCCATAAAATAGGGATGACCGGAGGGCATGCGGCGGCAGGTGCCGCAACGTGCACAACCGGATTTCGCCTGGACATCGCAGGCCAGGAGTGTGTCGCGATGCGCGAACGCGAAGCGGTGCGTGTCTGCGTGAAAGCACGCGGCCCGCGGAGGTCCATTCCCCGCGGGCCGCAGAACTGCCGTGACTGGCTGATCTACTTGAGGTGCTTGTTGACCAGCTTGGTCATCTCGAACATCGACACCTTCTTCTTGCCGCCGAAGACGGCCTTGAGCGCGGCGTCGGCATTGATCATGCGCCTGTTGACCTTGTCCTGAAGGTTGTTCTTCTTGATGTAGGCCCAGAGCTTCTTGACGACCTGGGTGCGCGGAAGCGGCTTCTTGCCGACCACGACCGCCAGGTCGGCACTGGGTGTCAGGGCCTTCATGAAGGCGGCGTTCGGTTTGCGCTTGGTCTTCTTCTTTGCGACCTTCTTCTTGGCCTTCTTCGCGACCTTCTTCTTCGCGACCTTCTTCTTGGCCGGTTTCTTCTTAGCTACCTTCTTCTTCGCCTTCTTCTTCGCCATGCTTGCCTCTCTCCTAAGATCTTCGCCGGGCACACCCCGGCGGTTCTTTATCGACGGGAAGAGTAGCCCTGATTTGTGCAGGTGTCAAGCGTTTTCCCCTCTGAAAACCCCCGTTTTCCCATTCGAAAACGCCTCTTCGGCGCGGTTCTCAACTGGGTTGCAGCGGCGGCCGGGTTCGAGTCTAATTGACTGCCGTGAAGGTTCTGGTGGCGCCCTGCACGTTCAAGGGAAGCCTGTCGGCGCGCGAAGCGGCGGCGGCCATCGCGCGTGGCCTGAGCGGGTCGGGAATGGACTGCCTGGAGCTGCCGCTCTCGGACGGCGGCGAAGGTCTGGTTGACTGCTTCGCCAGTCTGCCCGGATCCGAGCGCGCCGAGGTCGAGGTGACCGGCCCCCTCCCGGGGATGTCGGTGACGGCCGGTTACGCCCTGCTCGGGGGCGGCAGGACGGCCGCCGTGGAAATGGCTGCGGCAGCGGGGCTGCCGCTGCTCTCCGAGGACCGGCGCAACCCCATGCTTACTACTACCAGGGGTTTCGGGCAGCTGATCCTCGACGCGTTGCGCCGCGGGGCCGTGCAGTTGATCCTCGGTCTCGGTGGCAGCGCCACCGTGGACGGCGGCTCGGGAATGGCTTCTGCGCTGGGCGTGCGGTTGCTGGACAGCGCCGGAGAGCGGTTACCCGACGGGGGCGGCGCGCTGCGCGGCCTCGAAGAGATCGACGTCTCGGCGCTGGCCCCCGAGCTTGCCGGCGCCGAACTCAAAGTGGCCTGCGACGTCGATTCGCCGCTTCTGGGCAGCGACGGCGCGGCCCGGGTATTCGGGCCCCAGAAGGGCGCCACTCCCGGGATGGTCGAGGAACTCGAGCTGGGCCTGGCCCGGCTGGCGGGGCGGCTCAAGGTTGATCTGGGCCGGGACGTGGCCGATCTTCGGGGCGCCGGAGCGGCCGGTGGGCTGGGTGCGGGACTGGTGGGGTTCCTGGGGGCCCGGCTGCTGGCCGGCGCTGAACTGGTAATGGACGCGGTGGGCTTCGATGCTAGACTCGAAGAGGTCGATCTGCTGATTACCGGAGAGGGCCGGCTTGACGGCCAGAGCCTGCGCGGCAAGGCCCCCGCGGCGGCCGCGCGCCGGGCGGCGGCACGCGGGGTTCCCGCGGTGGCCTTCGCCGGCCGCGCGGATCTCGGCGATGAAGATCTCGCCGCGGCAGGCATGGTGCGCGCCTGGCAGCTGCAGGAGTTCGCGCCGGCCGGGGAGTGCATGGAGCGCGCGGCGGAGATGCTCGAGGAGATGGCGCGGCGGAATGCCGCGGAACTCGGGAGGATTGCCAGGCGATGAGGCGCGTCCGATACATATTCAACAAGTGGCTGCGCAGGATCGTGCGTCTCAATGACACGCCGCACTCGATCGCCACCGGTTTCTCGATCGGCGTATTCATCGGCATGCTTCCGGTCTATGGCTTCCAGATGATCATCTCCGCGGCGGTTGCCGCTGTGGCCCGGGTCAATAAGGTGGCCGCGATCATCCCGGTGTGGATCACCAACCCGCTGACCATCCCGCCGATACTCTATCTCCAGTACCTGCTCGGTAAGCTCATCGTGCGCGCCGAGGACGTGGAGGGGGTCTGGCCTAAGATCCAGGAGGTCGGCCGGGCGGCCGGCGAAGTCAGCCTCTGGGATTTCAAGCGGACCTCCGGCGCGGTGCTGGCTGCTGCCAGCTCGCTGGGATGGGATGTCCTGTGGCCCACGTTGATCGGCTGCATCGTCTCGGGCGTGGCACTGGGCCTCCTGGCCTACCCGCTGGTGCTCCGCGCGGTGATCTGGTACCGCCGGCGCAAGGAGGCCCGGCGTGCCCGCCGCCGCGAGCGGCTGGCGACATATCTCGAAGACAAGGCCCGCGAGGAAGCCGCGGCCGACGGCAAGCCCGAACCGGAGAGCGTCTCGCCGCCGGGGCCGTAATTCAGCGTCGATTCTGAAATCCCGGCACGGGGCACCGACGTCTGGTTCTGCGGAAGGAGAACCCACAGTGAAGAGAGTCCTGATAGCAGGCGCGACGCTGCTGACCATGACAAGCGCAGGGGCCGTGGCTTTCGCGGCCGAACCCAGGCCCAAGGCCAGGCCCAAGGCTTCGCGGACTGACCCCGCCGTGGAGAACAACCAGGCTGAGACGTACGTCCTGCTGCAGAAGTATCTCGCATCGCAGCGAGCCTACGCCGCGCTTAAGAAGCGCTTTGCGGATTCGTTCACCGCCGGCAAGGAGAAGAAGTCCGAGCCCCGGCTCTCCGCCGCACAGAAGAAGAAGGTGCTGAAGCTGGTCTCGGAACTCGGCAGCTCGAGCTACAGTACCCGCGAGAGCGCCTCGAAGCAGCTCGGCAGATTCGGCCGCGAGGCCCTGCCGGTCTTCGAGTCCGCAAAGGCCGGGACGAAGGACCCGGAAGTCTCCACCCGCCTCGAGGCGCTGATAAGGGACCTGCAGCCCAGGTTCAGGAAGAAGGGTCCGGTACAACTGCTGGGCACCGCGACCAAGGGGATTCCCCTGCCGTGGTACCAGGTCGATCGCAAGTTCGCCGACGCGGTCGAGAAGTGCGGGAAGCTCCACGGCTACAGGTTCCGGCGCCTCAAGCTGAACGCCGCCGGCAAGCCGCTGGGAAGCAAGCTTCACGCCATCGTTGCCTTCCCCTCCGAACCGGGAAGGTCCGGGAAGAAGAGCTTCATCGCCGTTGACGACCTCCGGGGCAGCTACTGGCAGGTGCTGGCCAGGGAGGCCGCCAGGCCGGACTTCAAGAGCCTGCCCGCGGACCTCGAGGGCAAGGGCTGGAAGCGCGTCGACCCGGTACCGGGCAGCGTGAAGAAACGCCCCCCCGGCGCCAGGGAGACCAACGTTGTCGGGTCTTGCCGGGCCTACTGCAGCGCGCAGACCATGTTCAAGCGCAACGACTGGGACGGCAACGGAGTTCTCGAATACGCGCCGAATTTCGGGATGCTCTACACTACCCCCGACGGCAACGGTGACGCCATCAACCTCATCGACAAGCGCATGAAGAACGCGACTTCGCCCAAGACCGCGAAGCACGGCTACTTCTTCGTGGACATGAAGACGATCGCCGGCAAGGCCATCGATTGGGTCAACGATTACGGGATCTGCGCGGTGCCCGCAAGTTACGGCAAGACCGGTCGCAGGACGTTTATCGTCTGCACCAACGGCACGGTCTTCGGCAAGGACACCGGCGGACAGCCGGTCTTTGACTACCCGGCCAACCCGCCGGGAGCGGGTTGGGTTATTGCCGAGTAGTCGCCGCCTCAGCACGCTGCTTGGCGCGTAGCGGTTTCTTCGACAGAGTGGGATTGCCCCAGGTGACCGGGCCGTAGAGCCAGCCCTGTGGCGTAGTTCGCAGCACGCGCAGCGTGAGGCTCTTCACCCCGGTAACGTCGAGCGCGAGCTTCACTGGGGCATCTCCGAAGCTCACGCCCCGCCTGGCGGCCAGCAGGCGGCTGTCCCCCCAGATCTCGAACAGCGCCTGCTCGGCGCTCTTGCGCGCCGAACTTACCTTGGTCTGCCCGTCGGCATCCACGCCCAGAGCGAGAGTCAGCGAGCGGTACTTGGCCTCGAGGTCGTAGGCCACCGCAGACTCGATCCACTGACCCAGGCCGTGCTTCTGCTTCGCACGGCCGATACACAGGTCCTTTCCCTTGAAGCCGCGATCGATCGCCAGTGCTCCCTTGGCGGTGTCGATCTGGCGCGGCCAGAGGTCGCCCAGTCGAACCGTCTTGGCATCGGGAGGACTCCTGTGCCGGGGATAGTTGCGCGCGCGGGCCTTCCTGCGCCAGGAGGGCACGCCGTGCCAGCGACTCGCGCGTTTCAGGGACCAGTCCTCGTCGAAGAAGCCGACGTCGAGAAGGGTCTCGAACTCGGTGCTCCTGTCGTCGAAGACGCAGAAGTCGAACCACTCGCGATTGTCCAGCGGCATCCAGTCGAACCAGTTGCCGAAGCGATGGGTCATCTGCCACATGCCCCGCCAGGTGGTCGACGCCTGGAGGATTACCAGCCGATCGGGGTTGAGCGGGTTGGGGTAACAGAGCTTAAGACCCAGGTCCTTGCCGCTGTACTCGCGCTTGCCGACGACGACCTTGTCGTTCTCGATGCGCGCCGGCAACCTGGGCATGACCCTGGCGGTCAGGCTGTTGGCCCGGGGACCGCCGAAGAGCATGAGGTTCTTCGCGGCGATGTCCGCGGCGGTGACGTCAACGTCGTCCCTGACCGGCGGCCAGGCCTGGAAACGCCGCCGCCACTGCCGGCGCCAGCGCTCGGCCTCCCTGCGGATAATCTTCTTCTCGAAGGCGTCCTTGGCGGTAGTGCCGATCACCACCAGGAAGGGCTCGCGGAATGCATCACAGATGGGCCCCTCGAGCGCCCGGCGTTTGGCGGGCGGGAACGGCGCGGGATGAACTGTCGGGGCATGACCGATCGCCCTGGGGTCAAGCGGCGTCAAACCGCTGGCGGACCTCACCACGGTGATCTCGCCCAGGCGACCGGGGCAGTCGACCTCCTTTCCGGCGAAGACCATGCGGACCCGGTTCTTCAGCCCGAATCCCTCGAGGTGCAGCTTGAAGCGCTCGATGTTATCGCACCTCCTCAATTCGATCCGATCCGGCGGCCTGACAACTACGTCCAGCTCTGCCATCTTCATGCGGTCGGCGAGACGGGTAATCTCCACCCAGTGCGCGCGGCCGTGGCGGTAGTCGCCGGTCTTGAGGCGCACGCGGGCCGGGCGCTGCTTTCCGCGGAACTGCAGCATCCACTTGAAGCGTTCATCGAGCGAAGCGCCCCAGCCGTGGCCGCCGCTGCCGGCGCGGAAACGGACGTTCTTGTAGCCGAGCTGCTTGAGCCTTCCCGCCATGCTTCTTGAGTGTCCCACCGGATTGACGGAATCCCTCGCACCGTGATCCATGGCAATGGGCACGTGCAGGAAGTTCTCGGCGTAGGTCACCGGCGCGGTCTTCCAGCGCAGGAACATGCGCGCCGACTCCAGCGGCGTCTTGAGCCGTCGGCGGTCCTCCGCCCAGGCCTCTTCCCAGGCGGTGAAATCGGCGTTGCCGGCTTTGGGTGCCGAAGCGCTGAACCGGTCGGGATAACGCCCGGGTAGGTGGAAGCTGCCGGTGCCGCCCATCGACCAGCCGGTCACGAAGACGCGCAGGCTGTCGACGGGATAGTCGCCGATAACCGCACCCCGCACCGCCAGCGCGTCGTCCTCGGCAATCCACAGATAGTCGCAGCTGCCCCTTCCGTGAGGCGCGGCGACGATCGCGCCGGGGAGCCCGCCCGCGGGATGCCCCTGGAACGGGCTATACCAATCACTCCACCCGTGGCAGTGCAGTTGCAGCACCAGCGGGTACTTGCGCCTGGGGTCGTACTTCGGCGGCAGGGTCAGGGAGTAAGGCTGGCAGGAACTGTCGTTGGCCGCGTAATAGCCGCGCAGCGAGTTGCCGCGCTCGGCCGCGAGCGGATCGCGCCCGGCAAGCACATCGCGAAGTTGCTTCTGGAGATCCGCCAGCTTCCACTCCGAGCCGCGCGTTGCCATGTAGTCGAGTCGTACTCGCAGCGTGGCCAAGAGCCGCCGCTTCTTGCCCGTCTTCGCGGCGCGAACCAAGCGGTCGAGCCGTGCAGCGAGTTTGCCTTCTGCGCTCGCCGGGTCCAGATCCGGGATGCTCTCGTAGGGCTCGACCAGCGGAAGGTAGGCCCTTTTCAACTCCGGGCCGCGAAGTGCCTTTTGGCGCTGCTCAAGGTCGTGAGCCTGTCGAACGGCGGAGTGCGGAACCGGGCTGCGGGTTGAAGTCGGCTTCGAAGACGCGGCCGTCGGCACATCGGAAACCGGTGCGGCCGACTCCGCGCTCGCCGGGGAGCTGCTTGCCGGTCGGGTTTCCGGCCCGGGCTTCTCTGTGAACGGGTCGCTACGCAGCGCCAGCCAGCAGGCAACTGAGAACGCGACAACTGTCGCAACGGCGGCTACGGCGATGACTCGGTCTCTGGTCATATCAATGCAATGCTAACGCCGGAGGGGGCCCGAAGTCACTTTTCCGGGCAGGTCGCGAAAAGCCGCAAGGCTCCCGACCTCGAACACTTCTGGTACTTCGCATAGGCGGCCGCGGCCTTGATGCGAGTGTCTTCGGAGCTCTCACCCGCCGCCCAGCTGCGCAGCGCGGCCTCGAGCGTGTAGGCTTCGGGCGCCATGAAACCGGTGGTGGTCAGGAGCGCGCGGCACCTGGCAGCCTTCAGGGGCGCCGCGAAGTAGTCACGGCTCTTGCAGGCCAGGACTATTGCGCACTCCGGACCGGCCGAGCCGCGGCGCCTGGGGGCCGACGCCAGCCGGAAGTCCATCAGGCCGTTGTGGCCGGTGAAGGCCACGAGATCCGACGCGCCCCCGGCGGCGAGTCTCAGGCCGCCGGCCGTGATCGACTCCGTGCCCTGACCGGCTGCGGCACGCAGGAAGTCGGCCACCGCGTCCTTCATGTTCGCGCCGTCGTAGGCGTCGGCGACCAGGTAGACCGGCTTGCCGGTGTCGCAGCGGAAGACAACGCGCTCGAGAACCTGCTTCTTCTTCGACGCGGCCACATCGCCGACCCTCTTCCAGTGCGATGACCTCGAGAAGAACGTCTTCGCACCGTACATCGCGCCCCAGTACAGGTTCGTCCGCGGAGCCTGCCCGTCGCCCAGCGCCGCAGAAACCTTGACGATGCCCTGGTGCCTGTTGTCGCACAGCGGCACGAACAGGTGCACGACGCGGCAGTCGTGCCTGGCGCCGCGGGCCGGTGAAGGACTCGGTTCTATCGGCCCCGGCGCGAAGTGCCCGCCTACGAACTTCGCCAGGCCGTCGGTATACGTCCTGCCGCTGGTCATGAAGCCTTCGTTGTGGCCGCCGGAGAGCTCGAGGAAGGTCTTCTCGCAGGTCGCCGCGTCGAAGACCCTGCGGCCCAGCGCGTAGGGTACGATTTCGTCTTCGGGAGAGTGGATCGAGAGCAGCGGGCTCGTGACCCTGGTGACGTACTCCGCGGTGGCGAAGTCGTAGCGCGCCAGCCAGCGCGGGAGCCAGGGGTAGAGCTCCCTGCCCATGTCCGGCACCGAGCTGAAGGCGCTCTCGAGGATCACCGCGCGTGGCTTGTGATTCGCGGCCAGGTGCGCGGCCACCGCGCCGCCCAGCGAACGACCGAAGATCAGGACGCGCTCGGCGCCGATCTTCCGCGTCTCGGTGACGTGCTTCCAGGCCGCCTCGGCGTCGGCGTAGATGCCGGCCTCGGACGGCGAGCCCGCGCTCTTGCCGTATCCGCGGTAGTCGAAGATCAGCGTGTCCAGGCCCAAGTTGCGGAAGATGCGGATGCTGTCGATGCGGTGGGAGATGTTCCCGGCGTTGCCGTGGCAGAAGATCACCGTCCCGCGCGACTCCTTCGCCGCCGGCACCCACCAGGCGTGCAGCTTCGCGCCGTCGGCGGATGCGAGCGCCACGTCCTCGAAGGCCATTCCGGCCTCTCCAGGGGTCATGACCAGTTCCCGCGTGGGATGGAAGATCAGGCCGGACTGGAAGAAGTAGAGCAGAATGGCGAACAGGAAGTACAGCCCGGTGAGGATCAGGACCCAGCGCACCACGATGCGGCGGAGCGTGGCCCAGAAGGTTGCCGGCCCGCCGGATTGGTCCGCAGAACGATCTTCCGCATCATTCATGATGCGGCGAGTATAGCCCCCATCCTGACGGAGGGCAATGGGGTCCATTAGCCCTCGTCCTCAGTGTCCGGGCCTCCCCGAGAGCCGAGGGCGAGGGACGACGAACACGATGGGCGGCTACTTCAGCACTTCCTTCCTGCGCACCGTCCTCACGAACCGCGCCGGAGCGGTCTCGACTTCGCGGCGGGTGAAGCCGGTCCCGGTCCAGCGCAGCACCAGCCGCACCGGTTGAATCGAGTGGCCGCCGGGCAGACCTGTCGCGCGCTTGCCCTCGCAGGTGACGGTGCGGCTGCGGTAGACCTTCCTGCCGGGGGCGAGGGCGCCGGCGATGAGGTTCTCGGCGAGAACGTAGCGGGTGTACCTGTCGCCGTTGGCGTGAAAGGCGTACGCGCAGAAGCCGCCGCCCGGAGCGCCGACAGCCCTGGACGCGATCAGGTCGAGATCGCCGTCGGCGTCGAGATCGACCGGGCGCCAGGACCACCCGGCCGAGTACCTGTGGACACCCAGGGCCGTCCAGCGATGATTGGAGGAGCTGAAGACCACGCGCGACTTCTCGCCCCTGATCTCAAGCAGGATGAAGCGGTCCAGACGCGCCGGACCGCCGTCGTCAACTTCGACCCCGACAAAGCCCGAGCGGGTCTTCTTCGACCAGCGCAGCAGTTCGGTGGCAAGCGGCTTCTCGCCGCTCACTAGAAACGGTCCCGCGAAGAAGCCCGGTCGCGGCAGGACCAGAACGTCCTCGGCGGCGATGCGGTGCACGTCGCTCACCTGTGGATTGGCCAGCATCAGCAGCGGAAGCTTCTTCACCGTACCCAGCCGCTTCTGCGCGATTTCCGAGAGCGTGTCGCCGGGCCGGACGGAGTATTCGGTCGCGTATGCCGGATCGAACGGCCGCCAAGCCGGCGCGCGCGATATCGGCTTGGGCGCGACCTTCGTAACCGGCGGCGCGGCGGCAGCCGACGGCGAGCGATAGCCTGCCGGTTCCAGGGGGTAGTATCCGTGGCGATTGCAGCCGAAGAGCAGGACGGCAAAGGGCACAAGAAGGGCCAGGCGCTTCATGAGCGTGTACACTCCTACCCCCTCCGACACGTTCATCTGTTGCGCAGAACAGAGAGCTTTCGAACTATTTGGGGATTCGCGGTCCTGTCCGGCGGAGATCTCGTCAGCCCCGCGTCGCTCTCGGGATGGAAACGCCGAAGGCGTTCAGCCTGGACGACCGAGACACCGGGGGGACTGGACGGTGTCCTCAAGAAGCTCGTCCGGCCAGGAGGGCTCTTCTGTGTATCTGTGTTTCGTGCCTACTTCCCGCGCCCTTTCTCGATCTCCTCGACGTCCGGCGGGTCGCCGAGGTCGTCGGGAGTCTTGTCGGGTTTCACGGCCGGTTTGGCCGGTTTCTTAGGCGCAGAGTCCTTCCTGGCCTTCGGCTTGGGTCCGTCCCCGGGCTTGCCGCTGCCGTGGACCAGCGCCCTGTCCCTGGCGCCGCGCCTGGGCGGCGGGGCCTGGTGCAGGCGGGGGATGGCCTTCTCGGCTTCGGCGGCGGCCCGGCGTGCCGCGGCCAGTGTCTTGGCCTTGTTGAAGGGTGGGGTCCTCTTCAGCTCGTAGTGGACCTTGCGATCGTCGACGATTCTGCCCGGCCAGAGCACGTCGGTCACCAGGTCGATGGGCATGCGCTCGTAGATCCTGGGGCCCACGCGCAGGCCCTCGACCACCGGCACGTAACCACTCTTGCGCAGCTCCACCCGGTAGACGCCGTGGTGGTGGAAACGCAGCCTGGCCGGGGTGTTCCCCGCCGCCTGACCGTTGACGATCAGCTGCGCGCCGCTGGGCCGGCTGGTGAACGACAGCGTGCGCTGCAGGCAGCCGAGAGGGAGGCAGGCACAAAGGCACAGGGGCACAAAGGCACAAAGGCGAAGGCCAGAAGGCGCATCGCCACGAGGGTCGGTCATCGCGCGTTGTCGCACAGAACGAAGCTCCCCTGAAAGATCGGTTCAGGCCACACCGTCCGCCTTCGTCCCGGTCCTTCTTGTGCCTCTGTGCCTTTGTCCCTGTTGTGCCTCAAGCTTCAGTCCAGCGAGACTTCTTCTATCGCCAGCCGGCCGGTGTCGACCACCGCCACGGAGGTCTTGCCGTAGAGCCAGCCGCCGGCCTCGCCGGGATTGAGCAGCAGCGGGCGTTCCTCGCGCTTGACCTGGGCCACGTGGGTGTGCCCCACGATCACCAGGTCGGCGCCCTCGCGATGCTGGTCGGTGAGCTGCGATTCGGAGTGGGCCACGACGATCCTGCGCTCGCCTACTTTGAGCACCCGCGGTCCGTCGACGATGTCGAGCAGGTCCTTCAGCCCCTTCTTCTCGCCGTCGTTGTTGCCGTAGACCGCGTAGACCGGGATCTTCGCGGCCTTCAGCGCCTTGGCTGCGAATGGCGCGACCACGTCTCCGGCGTGGATGATGATCCCACACTCGCGCTTCTTGAAAAGGGCCAGGGCCTTCTTGATCTTGGGGATGTTGTCGTGGGTGTCGGCAATTACGCCTATCTTCATGCTGTGGTCCCCGCCGTCCGGCGCACCTGCACGCCGGAGCACGGATTGTAGGAGCGGAATGGGAGGTGGTCAAGCCCCGGGGGTGTTGCTGCCTGCCGGCAGTCCCCGCCCCGGTCTCCGGGCCCTCAGTGCGTTCCGGAGCGCGAGGGTCGGCCGGTTCCCGGGCTCACCCCTCTGCCTTGTCGTCCAGGATCACGCAGACGGAACCGGCCCCCGCGGTCTTTCCCCGCCGCAGCCCGCCCAGCCCCAGGCTCTCGGCCAGGCCGTGGAGCCAGACGTAGAGCGCGGGGACCACCAGCAGCGTCAGGACCGTCGCGAAGGCCAGGCCGAAGATCACGGCGATGGCCATCGAACTCCACCATTCGCTCGACTGGCTGCGGGTGATCAGCTCCATGGTCCGGAAGTTGAAACTGATGCCGGTGGCCATGGGAATCAGGCCCAGGATGGTGGTGGCCGCGGTCAGGAGCACCGGGCGCAGACGGGTGCGACCGGCCTCGATTGCGGCGGCGACCAGTTCGACGCCGCTGCGCTGCAGCTGGCGGGTGTAGTCCAGCAGCACGATGGCGTTGTTGACCACCACGCCGGCCAGGCTGATCACCCCGATGCCGGTCATGAGGATGCCGAAGGGCATGGCGCAGAGCATCAGGCCGGCGAGCACCCCGATCAGCGAGAGCACCACGGTGGTCATGATGATCAGCGGCATCTGGAACGAGTTGAACTGGGCCACCAGGATCAGCACGATCAGGAGCAGAGCGATGACGAAGGCCCTGCTCAGGAAGGCCTGGGCCTTCTCCTGTTCCTCCTTCTCGCCGGCGTAGGCGATGCGGTAGCCCGCGTTCTTCTCGTCTTCTGACAGCAGGCCCGTCAGGCGGCGCTCGACCTCCTTGAGGACCTGGTCGCTCTGGAAGCCCTCGTCGTTGTCGCCGGTAAGCGTGACCACCCGGTGCTGATCGACGCGGTTGATGGTTCCGAACCCCCCGCGGTACTCGAAGCGGCCCAGCGAGCTCAGCGGCACGGACTGGCCGCGGTTGTTGGGCAGCCGCAGGCTGAAGAGGTCCGTCAGGCGCTTGCGCTTCTCGAGCGGCAGGCGCACGGTGATGTCGTACTCGTCGTTGAACTCGCGGTAGGTGCCCACCGGTCGGCCGAAGACCGCGGTCTTAAGGAACTGCCCGATGGTTGCGGCGCTCACGCCGCTCAGCACCGCCTTGCGGCGGTCCACGATGAAGACCAGTTCCGGCCGCGCGGCCTCGAGGTCCGAACGCAGGTTCACGAGACCGGGCACGTCCTCGATGAGCCGCCGGGCCCGCGCGCTGATCTCGGCGAGCTTCCCGAACTCCCGGCCGATTACCCGCACCGCCACCGGAGCGCCGGTGGGCGGGCCGTCCTTCTCCTTCTCGACCTTGATCTCCGCGCCGGCGAGATCGCCCAGGTCGCGGCGGATGTCGGCCACCGCCTGGGCCGAGGGACGCCGCCGGTCCTCGTAGTCGGTGAAGATCAGCGTGAGGTTGCCGACGTGCGGTCCCGAGGAGCCGCCGCCCATGAAGGCGTTGCCCTCGGCCGCGGAGCCGACGTTGGCAACCACGTGCTTGAGATCGGCGCGGTGGGCTTCCATGCGCTTCTCGATCTGGAGCGAGAGCGCGTTGACCTCGCGCAGGTTGGTGCCCTGCGGGAAGCGGATGTTGACAATGCCGCGGTCGGGGTCGACGTCCGGGAAGAACTCCAGGCCGCGGCCCAGCCGGGCGTAGAGCAGGCCGGTGGCGATCAGCAGCAGCACCGCCAGCGTCACGGTCACCGCGCGGTGTTCCACGGCCTGCGCCAGGACCCGGCTGTAGAGATTGACGAAGCGGCCCTTGCCGTTCGACTCACTGATCCTGCCGCCGCCGGCCACCGAACAGACCGTGGGGCTGATCACCAGGGCGACGAACAGCGAGCTGGTCAGGGTGATCACCACGGTGATGGGCAGGTACTTCATGAACTCGCCCATCATTCCCTCCCAGAAGATCATCGGGGTGAATGCCGCCACGGTGGTGGCCGTGCTGGTGATCACCGGCCAGGCCACCTCCCGGGTGCCGGCCAGCGCGGCCTCGATCCGGTTCATGCCCTTCTGGCGGTGTCGGTATATGTTCTCGACTATAACGATGGCGTTGTCGACCAGCATGCCCAGCGCCAGCACCAGGCTGAAGAGCACGATCATGTTAAGCGTGTAGCCCAGGGCCAGGATCACCGAGAAGCTCATCAGCATGCTCAGCGGGATGATCAGCGCGACGACGCTGCTGGTTCGCCAGCCCATGAAGAGGATCAGCACGGCGACCACCAGGATCAGCCCGGAGAGGATGTTGTTCTCGAGGTCCGCGACCATGTCGCGGACGTAGTCGGCGATGTCGACCACGACGTCGAGCCGCACGCCGACCGGCAGCGCCGCGCCGGCTTCCCGAAGTATCCGGCGCACGCCGTCGCTGGTGGCGATGATGTTCGCGCCGGTGCGCTTGCGCACCGCCAGCGTCAGGCTGTCGCGACCGTCCAGGCGCGAGTAGGTGCTGCGGTCCTTGAACGTGGGGTTCACGGTGGCGACGTCGCTGAGGTAGATGGGCACGCCCCCGCGCTCGGTGATCACCAGCCGCTCGATCTCGTCGTCCCCGGCGAACTCCGCGGGCACTCGCACGTTGAAGCGCACGCCCTCGGTGTCCAGCGCCCCGGCCGAGACGTTGACGTTCTCGGAGGGGATCAGCGCCAGCAGTTCGTCCAGCGTCAGGTCGTAGGCCGCCAGGCGGTCGGGGTCGACCTCCAGGCGGATCTCGGGCTCGAGAGCCCCGAGCACGTCGACGCCCAGGACCCCGGGCAGGGCCTCGATGCGCTCCTCGACCATCTCGGCCAGCGTCTTCAGCCGCACCGGCGAGACCGATCCCGAGACGTTGATCATCATCACCGGGAACTCGGAGACGTTGATCTCCTTGACCACCGGTTCCTCGGCGTCAAGCGGCAGCTCGGGCTTGGCCTGGTCCACGCGGTCACGCACGTACTGCAGCGCGTCCTCGATGATCACGTCGGGTTGGAACTCCACCATGACCGTGGACATGCCCTCGGCGCTGGAGGAACGCAGTTCCTTGAGGCCCTTGAGGCCCGCAAGTTCCTTCTCGAGCTTCATGGTCACGGCGGTTTCGACGTCTTCGGGCGAGACGCCCTCGTAGGGCGTGATCACCAGGACCATGGGAATGGGCACGTCCGGCGCGGCCTCGCGAGGGAGCGTGAGGTAGCTGTAGAGCCCGGCGATGACGATGAAGACCACCACCACCGCCACGGTGGCCTTGTTGCGCACGGCTACGTCGGTGAGGATCATCTCAGCTCAGCCGATCAGTCTTTCGCGGGTTTCTCTGCGGCGGGCCTCTGCACGCGCACCGGTTGTCCCGGCGCGACGAAGCCGTGACCCGCGACGATCAGGCGCTCGCCGGCGGCCAGGCCAGCGGCCACGCGCACGTATTGCTCACCGGCGCGCGACTCGACCAGCGCCGTGTCGATCGTCACGTTCTTTCGCACCGCGACCGACCCGCGCTCCACGGCGCCGAGCAGCGTCGAGGCGCCCAGGTCCTTGCGCACCGACTCCAGCTTTGCGGTCACGGCGGCGCGGGCGGCGCCCATTTCGGCACCCGCGTCAAACTCGACCTCGAAGGTGCACAGCACTACCGACTTGACCGCGGCGGTGGTCTTGACCTTTGCGCGCGGATAGGTTTCCAGGGCCTTGCTCAGGCGTGCGGTTACGTCTTCCGGCATCGGCGTCTCGGGCAGGAGGCGCCCCACGGGCTTGAGCCTGACGGTTTGCGTCGAGGTCTTGACCTCCCCGACGCCCGGCACGCCGCCCAGCTCCTTCTTGAGCCTGGCGGCGACGCGGGAGTTGGCGTCGGCCTCGCTGATCCCCGCGCAAACCGCATCCATCCGAAGACTGCGGCTCTCCTCCACCACGTATACCGCGTTGCCCTTCTCCAGCGGCACTACTGACTTCAGCGGGATCATGATCACGTTCGAGAGGGTGCGGCGCGGCAGGCGCACCGTGGCGATGAGACCGGAGCGCAGTCTCTTCTCCGGATTGTCGACCAGGACCTCGACCCTGGTCGTCCGCGTGCGGCGGTCGGCCAGTTGGCTGACATAGGCGACCTTTCCGGGAAAGCTCCGCCGGCCCTCGTCGAAACGGACCCGTACCTCGGCCGGAGTGCCCACGGTTATCAGGCGCACGTCGCGCTCCGGGACCATGACCACGGCCTTGACCTGCGAGGAGTCCACCACGCGGGCCACCGGAACGCCCGGGGCGACGTATTCGCCCCTCTCGACCATGAGGTCGTCAAGCACGCCGCTTACCGGCGAGGCGATCCCGGCCCGCTTCAGGCGGGCCCTGGCGGCGGCCAGCACGGCGACCGCCTGGTCGCGCGCGGCCCTGGCGGCCTCGAGATCCTGGTTGCGCATGATCACGGCGCGCTTGAGGCTGATCTCGGCGGCGTCCAGCGCCGCCTTGCTGGAGTCGCGCGCGGCCAGGGCGCGCTCCAGGGCGTCGTCCCGGGCCACGCCCTCGTCGTGCAGCTGTTTGGTGCGGGTATAGGCGGCCTTGGCCTGCTTGGTGTTGGCTTCCAGGCCGGCCACGCGGGCCTCGAGTTCGCGGACGGTGACGTCCTTCTGGTCCAGCTTGATACTCCTCTGATAGCTGCTCTCCGCGAGCCGGGCGGCGGCCGCCGCGCGATCCGCGTCGGCCTCCAGCAGGTCGGTGTTGAGCTTCAGCAGGGAATCGCCCGCGCTGCAGTCCCGGCCCTCGACGCCGGAGATCTCCTCGACGCGGCCGGCGACCTCGGCCGAGACGGTCACGGAGCGCAGGGCCTCGAGCACCGCGGGGAGCTCGGCGTAGTCCACAAACTCGGCGCGCGGCCTGATCTCCATCACGCCGACGTTGACGACCCTGGCGCCGGGCACCGGCGGGGCCTTCCGGCCGTAGCTGGCCCAGAGCGCCACCCAGGCCACCAGCGCAACCACCAGCATGAACGTGCCGGCAACGAGCAGTACGGGCAGTCTCTTCTTCACGTCGTATGATCCCCCCGGAGGCTAACTGACTGACCGGTCAGTCACATGCTAGCCGCACTCGCACCTTACTGCAAGCGCACATAGCTGTGGTTCACGACCGTCCTGACGCAAACGCTTGATCCGCAGTGCCGTGCGGCGTGGCCAGAGGCTGGTGGGCCGTGACTCTCTCTGCTGATGAATGCCCCGGGCAGCGAGCAGGGGCGAGAAGGGCCATGGGTCATCGGTCATCGGCCATCAGCCAGTTGAGTGATCCGGCCGCAGCGGTGTTCAGGCGCCGTAGTCCACAAGCGCACGCAGCCCTTCCTCGAGCGTCGCGCGCGGCTGGTAATTGAGAGTTGCGCTCGCGCGGGATATGTCGGATACCGAGTGTCTTATGTCGCCGGTGCGTTGCTCCGCGAAGTCGGGGCTCACTTCGCGGTCGAATATGGCGGCGAGGGTTTCGATCAGCTCGAGCAGGCTGGTGCGCTTGCCGGTGCCGACGTTGAAGACTTCGCCGTTGCCGACGTCCTCGCTGGACATCGCGAGGAGGTTGGCCTGGACAACGTCCTTGACGAAGACGAAGTCACGGGTCTGCTGGCCGTCGCCGAAGATCGTCGGCGTGGCGCCGCTCTTCACGACGTCGACGAACTTGCTGATCACGCCGGAGTACATCGAGCCCGGGTCCTGGCGTGGGCCGAAGACATTGAAATAGCGCAGCGATACGGTCTGGACGTCGTAGAGTTCGGCGAAGACGCGCTGGTAGTACTCGCCGGCGATCTTGCCCAGGGCATAGGGGCTGACGGGTTCGGGCAGCATGTCTTCGCGCTTGGGGAGTTCGGGGTTGTTGCCGTAGACGGCCGCGGAGCTCGCCAGCAGCACCCGGCGCACGCCGCACTCGCGCGCGGCCAGCAGCGCGTTCATCGTGCCGGTGACGTTGATCGCGTTGTTCTCGACCGGCTTCTCGACGCTCTCGGGCACCGAGACCATCGCGGCCTCGTGGAAGATGCCGTCGACGCCGCGGGCGGCCGTCTTCAGCGCCGCGAGGTCGCGGACGTCGCCGCACACGAACTCGACGTCCAGGGTCTCGATGTTCCTCTCGTAGCCTGACGAAAGATTGTCGAAGACCCGCACTTGGTGCCCCGCGGCCAGCAATTCCTCTGCGATGTGCGAGCCGATGAAACCCGCGCCGCCGGTAACCAGGTACTTCATGCTAGGCTCCTACCCAACAACAAGCTTCCAGAGGACCGGGTCCTGAGGGCTGATCGGTCGGATCGGTCGGATCGACCTGATCAGTCCGATCGGTCCGATGCCCGGTCAACCGGCGTAGCGCCGGACGACGGCCTCCATGTCGTCCATCTTGGCTTCAATGTCCGCGACCATCTTGAACTGGGTCCGGGCGCGGTCCAGGTTGTGGCCCTCGCGGTGGATGCGGAAGTAGTTGTCGCCGTCGACGTGATCGGCCAGGAAGCGCGAGCCGCACTCCAGCGTCAGCAGCTTGCCGCTGAAGGCCAGAACCTCGATCTCCTTCGGCGTTAGGAACTCCCTGGCGGAGTCGAGGTAGCCGCGAGTGATGCGCTCGAACATGTCCAGGCTCATCGTGACCCTGGAGAGGTCTCGCTCGTCCTCCGGCGCGGTGGACGCGCCGATGCGTATCGAGTCGCCGAAGTCGTAGGCGGTCAGCCCCGGCATGCAGGTGTCCAGGTCGATCACGCAGACCGATTTGCCGGTTCCCGGGTCGAGCATCACGTTGTTGAGCTTGGTGTCGTTGTGGGTCACGCGCTCGGGAAGCTCGCCGCGCCCGAGCATGTCCACCAGCCTCGAGCAGTCGGCCTCGCGCGCGAGCACGAAGTCGATCTCCTCCCGGACGTCCTCTGCACGGCCGCTGGCGTTCTTCTCGACGGCGGCCCTGAAGTTCTCGAAGCGCTTGCGGGTGTGGTGGAAGTCGGGGATGGTTTCCACCAGGCGCTTTCCGGGCAGGTCGGCCAGCTGCTTCTGGAACTCGCCGAAGGCCCGCGAGGCGTTTTCCACGTGGTCGAGGTCCTCGACCGTTTCGTAGGTGACGGCGTCCTCTATGAATACGTAGGTGCGCCAGGGGCCGCCTTCCGCGTCCCGCCACCAGCTGCCGCCGTCGGCGGTTGGAACGACCGTGAGCGCGTGACGCTTGGGGTCGAGGCCCGCGGCTCGGGCCTTGGCGGCAACGTGGCCGGTCACCCTGACCACGTTGTCCATCAACCCGGCAACGTTCCGGAAAATGCTCTCGTTGATTCGCTGGTGGATGAAGCGCTTCGGTCCCGAGCCGGTCTCGAAGACGCTGGCGTAGGTTTCGTTGATGTGGCCGTTGCCGTAGGGCGTGGCCTCGACGAACCTGCCGTCGATTGCGAAGGCCGCGGCCACCGCGGCGAGGTTGCGGCGGGGCTGGTCGGTCATCATGCGCTCCAGAGGTTCGGGGGGTAGGCGCCCTGCTCCACGAGATCGCCGATCGCGGCCTTTACCGCGGGGGCGTCCTCGCGGTAGGTTACGCCGAACCACTTCTCGTCAGTGGGCAGGACCTTAACGCGCGCGGCGCCGTCGGCGATCATCTCGCCGACCACCACGGGCACGTAGAACTCGGTCTTGGGCTCGGCGATGTTCGCCTCCAGCCACTTCGGGAAGCGCTCCTCGAGCGCGTCGATGTAGCTGGGCGTGAAGCCCCACATGTTCATGGAGACCAGCGAGTCCCGCGACACGTCGGTCCAGGTCTCGCCGCCGTCCTCGCTGAAGCGGGCCTCCTCGCCGAACTTCCGGATGCGGGTGCGCTCGTAGATCTCCGTGAGGTACCCCTCCTCGTCGGCGCCGCACACGCCCCGGGCCACGTGGCCGTGGTCGCTGAGCGTGTTCCAGAGCACGTAGCCCACCAGGCAGTAATCACCGACGCCGGCTTCGTCCCCGGCGGCCCCGAGGTAAGCGCTGAGCGCCTGGTAGGAACTCGCGCCGTAGAAGTCGTCGGCGTTGATTACCGCGAAGGGCCCGTCGAGCTTGGCGCGCGCCGAGCGTACCGCGTGGCCGGTGCCCCAGGGCTTCCTGCGCGTCTCGGGGACGGTGAAGCCCTCCGGCACGTCGCCCAGCTCCTGGAAGACGTACTCGACCTCGGTGCGGGCCTCGACGTTGCGCCCGACCTTCTCGCGGAAGCCGGCCTCGATCTCCCTGCGGATGACAAAGACCACGCGCTCGAAGCCGGCGCGCAGCGCATCATATATCGAATAGTCGATGATGATCTCGCCGCCCGGCCCCACCGGGTCGATCTGCTTGAGTCCCCCGTAGCGCGAGCCGATGCCCGCTGCCATGATCACCAGAGTCGGACCGGGCAAGGACAACCCCCTTTCTCCACAGGCAAAGCTTGAGACGGTGTTATCGCCGCGGGCGCCCGTTTTTCAAGCCGGGACGCAGAAGGCTCGAGAAGCGGACGGCGGGACCCGGGGACGCGAAGGCAGCGGCAAGGCGCGCGGGCGCCGGATTCCGTCCTCAGGTTCGCTTCTTGCGCACCCAGCGCACGAACTTCTCGACCGCTGCGTCGGCGCGCAGCTTCTCCAGGCTGTTGAGCTCGCGTCCGAGCTGCTTGGCGGTCCACTGCTCGTGCAGGAAGTCGTGGCAGTCGCGACACAGGTCCGTGCCGCTTTCCTGCATTTCCCGGCGGGTGAAGTTCTTCCTGAACCACTTGTTGGAGTGCACCGTGCGCGGGATGAAGTGGTGAAACGTCAGGCCGCGGGCCCGGCCGCAGAGCGCGCAGCTGGCAGCTTTCTTCGCCTGGGGCATGCCCGGCATTATAGCTCCGTCGCCCGGGCCGGCCAACCCGGGCGCGGTGTCGCCGTCGCATCAGCGCCCCGATCAGGCCGCTTTCAGACGGCCTGCCAAGCGTGGGCAAGGGGTTCACGCCACGCGGTTGTCACCCCACAAAGCTCTGCGCGACAGGCGCTTGTGTGATCGCAGCAGTTCTTTCGGGAATTGACGTCACGATCGTCTGTTGAAAGCGAATAGACAGGTGCAGCCGGGAGGTGGACGATGAGGGCACTGCTCTGGGTAGACGCGGTGGCCGCCAGGAGTTCCGGCGACTGACCGTTTGACCACCGGTCCCGACTGGATCATAATGTCCGGGAAGGCAGCACGTCAGGAGGCTGCATGCCCGGGACCGGCCAGCGAGGCAGTTCATCTTCTCAGCCCATAGAAGGTTACGAGCTTCTCAAGAAGCTCGGCGAGGGCGGAATGGGCGCGGTGTACCTCGCGCGCCAGAAGTCCATGGACCGGCTGGTGGCCCTCAAGATCCTGCGGCGGAACCTGGCCCGCAACCAGGACTTCGTCGGCCGCTTCGTGCGCGAGGCGCGCCTGGCGGGCAAGCTCGACCACGAGAACCTGGTCCGGGCCCTGGACGTCGGCGAAAGCGGCGACTACCACTACCTGGCGATGGAGTACGTCGACGGGCGGAACCTCTCGGCGTTGCTCCGGGAAAAGGGCGTGCTTCCCGAGAAGGAGGCCCTGGAGCTGGTGCTGCAGGTCGCCCGTGCGCTGGAGTACGCCGACTCGCACAAGATCATCCACCGCGACATCAAGCCCGACAATATCATGCTCACCGCCGACGGCGTTGCCAAGCTCACCGACCTGGGGCTGGCCAAGCAGACCGGTTCGGAGACGCACATAACCCAGACCGGGGTGATGGTCGGGACCCCGCACTACGTCTCGCCCGAGCAGGCCCGCGGCGAGCAGGACGTGGACATCCGCGGGGACATCTATTCCCTGGGCGCCACGCTCTACCGCCTGGTCACCGGCAGTACGCCCTTCGAGGGCAGTACCGCCGCGGTGGTCATGACCAAACACCTCAACGAGGAACCCCCGCCGCCGCGCGAGGTCAACCCGAACGTCTCACACAATACCAGCCGGATCATCTACAGGGCGATGGCCAAGAACCGCGAGGTGCGCTACCAGACGCCCGCAGAGCTGATCGCCGACCTCCGGGCGGTGCTCGCCGGGCGTGTCCCGCGCAACGCCCGCAGCCGGCGGGCGCGCGATACCGCTTCGACCCGGCCGGTGGACAGGGTCCCCGGCCGTCGTCGGGCGGGCAGAACGGTGCGCGGGGAGGCCCCGGTGAGCGGCGGGCGCCTGCCGCTGCCGCTCCCGGCACTCCTGGGTCTTGCCGCCGGCGTGCTGCTGGCTGCGGGCCTCGGCATCTGGGCAATGACCGGGGGGAAGGAAGGCCCGGGCGAGCTCCCGCCGCCCCCGCCGCCGAAGAAAAATCCTGTCGCGCCGGAGAAGCCCCCGGAGGCTCCTCGCGAGGACAAGAACCACGAGGACATGTTCAAGTACGCCGAGGACTTCTGGAAGAAGAACCCGGACAGGTACGCCAGCGCCCGGAGGAAGTTCAAACTCGTGAGGAAGGAAGCCGCGGGCAGCGTCTGGGGCATGAGGGCCGACGACATGGTCAAGGCCATCGACGAGGCCCGCGGCAAGGCGGCCGGGATCATCTTCGCCGCGGTCCGGGACAAGGCGGACGACCTCGAGAAGGCCGGGGACTACGACGCGGCGATCGCCACGTGGCGAGAGGTGCCGGAGAGATTTGCGGACCTCCTCAAGTCGCGGTACCGGCGGCAGCGCGCCGACCTCGAGAAGCGCGCCGCCGCCAGGGTAGGAGCGGCGCTCGAGGCGGCCGAGAAGCTCTCCCGGGCCGGCCGGCCGGCGGAGGGCATCGCCGGGCTCGATGAGCTCAAGTCGCTGAAATACGCCGCGGCGTCCGGCAGGATCGCCGGGCTCCGCGCGCGCCTCGAGAAGGAGAAGCGTAACGTCGCCGCGCTGGCCGAGAAGCGCAGGCTGGCCGAGGCCCGCAGTCAGCTCGGCTCAATTCTCGACGATTTTGACCGGCTGATGCTGGCGGGCAAGTACGCGAAAGCCGGCGAAACTATCGGGGCGAAGCGCAAGGCGGCGGACGTGAACGTCGTCGCCCTGGTCGCGACCGAGCTGGACGCCGCCGAAAAGGTCGCCGGGGCGCTGGAGAAGTACTCCGGCCAGCGCGCCGGGGCCTTGCAGGGACTGATCGGCAAGGACGTGGTCCTGACCCGCAAGGACAAGACGGTGCACCGGGTCAAGATCACGCGAGTCGACGCCGGCAGCTTCTTCGTCGAACGCCGCTTCAAAATGATGGGCCAGTGGCAGACCACCGGCTATCCCATCAAGTTCACGGAGCTGGCGGCGGGCGAGCTCGACCGGCTGCTTCCCGGCTTCAAGCCGGCGGACGCCGACGGCCGGGTTGCCGCGGCGCTGCTGGCCATCGCCGGGAAGGACTTCGTCGCCGCCGGGAAGGCGCTGGCCCTGGCCGAAAAGCACCCGCTGCACAGGCGTTACGCGGAGCTGCTCGACGAAAGGAGATTGGGAGCGGTCGAGGCCGCCGCCAAGAGGGCCTGGGAGACCGGCGTCGAAATCCGCGAGAAGTACGACCTGGCCGGCGCCAGAAAGCTGCTGGTCGCGCTGAAGGCCTTCGAGCAGGACCACGGGAAGACGAAGTTCGGCAGCGGCAAGGCGCAGGAGATCGCGGGGCTTCGGGCCCTGGCCCGCGAGACCATCGACGCCAGCCCCGAGGGCGTGATCGCCAGGCTGCGCAGGATCTTCCGGGGTCGGGTGACGGGATACGACGCGCGGACCCGGCGCATCGAGCTGCGCTACGACTTCGAGGACCCCGTGCAGTTCAAGGACTGGGCGATAAGCGAGTTCGCTGCCGGCAAGCAGACCGGCCGGGACATCGGGATCCAGGGCGGCCGGCTGCACCTCAAGAACAGCGGGCGCTGCGCCCTGCTGAACTGCATGTTCCGCTCGGAGATGTCCATCTCCGCGAAGTTCCGCGTACACGCCGGTCGCGGCGACTGCACCGTGCTGGTTTGCGCCGACGGGCAGGGCAACTACTACAATCTCTTCGGCCTGCAGGACACGAAGATGTCCTACCTGGAGCGCTACGCCAAGGGCAGGTGGCACGCGCTGGGCAAGAAGCTCGCGTCGCCCTGTGCGAAGTCCAGGGCGGGCGGTCTTTCCCTTTCCTTCAGAAGCGGGGTGCTCTCCGGCCGCGTTGGCGGCAGGGAGTTCGGCGCCCGGGACAAGACCTACCCCTTCGGCCGGGTGGGGCTCTGGGCCTTCAGCACCCACGCCTCCTACGACGACGTTCAGGTCACCGGGCTCATCGACAAGGCCTGGCTGGAGAAGGCCCTCGAGGGCCTGGCGGCAGTTCCCGTCAAGCCCAAGAGCAGACGCTGAACCGGGCATCCGGCATGGCTCGCCACCCGTTCGAACCCAAAAGCGTAAGCGGCCGGGCAGGCCGGCGAGAGGTTCGCCGGGTGCTCAGGCGTTGACGTGCACCACCTTCGACGGCGCGAAGCCGTTGAAGTGGGTGCTGGAGGCGCGGCTGTAGGCGCCGATGTTCTCGGTATAGAGCAGTTCACCGAGCTCCAGTTCGGGCAGTTCTTCGGCCAGCGAGATGGTGTCCAGCGCGTCGCAGGTGGGGCCGAACACCGAGCAGATCTGAGTCTCGCCCCCGCGGAACGCGTTCATGCGGTACTGGCAGTGGTCGAAGAGGATCCCGGAGTAGGTGTGGTAGATCCCGTCGTTGACGTAGTAGCAGAGCTTGCCGTCGCGCAGGGCCTTGCCGATTATCTCGACCACCAGCGTCGCCGCGCTGGCGGCGATGAAGCGGCCGGGCTCGGCGAGGATCTCGATCTCGGGGGGGAAGAGCCGCTCTATTTCCGAGTTGATTCGCCTGGCCAGTTCTTCGAAGGGTTCGATGCTCTGGTCGTAGGGGACCGGGAAGCCCCCGCCGATATCCAGCAGCTTCATCCTGTCGAAACCCCGGGCGCGGACCTCGCGCATGACCCCCGATGAGAGGCTGAGAGCCTGCACGTAGTTCTCGAAGTTGGTGCACTGGCTGCCTACGTGGAAGCTGATGCCCTCGACGGTCAGCCCGGCGTCCTGCGCCGCGGCGATCAGGTCCACCGCCTCGGCCGGCGCGGCGCCGAACTTGGGGGAGAGCTCGACCATCGAGCCGGTATTGGGCACCTTTATGCGCAATACCAGCCCCGCGTGCGGCGCGTGCTTCGCGACCTTGCCGACCTCTTCGAGGTTGTCGTAGGTCACCAGCGGCTTGTACTGGTCGAGCTCCCGCAGGGTGGCCACGTCCTTGATGGGATTCGAGTAGATGATCTTGTCCCAGATGTACTTCTGGCGCTCGGCGTCGGGCAGCGCCGCGATGTTCTCGTGGACGATCAGGAACTCCGGCATGCTGGCCACGTCGAAGCTGGCGCCGGCGTCGTAAAGAGTCTTGACGACCCGCGGATCGGGGTTGGCCTTGACCGCGTAATAGGCCTGCACCCGCGGCAGCCCTTCACGAAATGCGCGGTAGCTGCGCCGGATCTCTTCGTGGTCGATCACGAAGAGCGGCGTGCCGTGCTCGGCGGCGAGCTGCTGGAGTTGACTGGACGGAATCACCGATGGTTCCTCCCCGGGGACCTGCCGGGAAGTATGCGCGCGAGCCCGGGAGATTCAACGTCGGTTGCGGGGGCCGCCCCTCTTGACCGGGCCCCCGCCCGGGCTATCATTGACATCGCACCTGCGGCCCGCCGAGGAGATCTTTCCATGGATCCCGCGCTCCGCCACGCTCGACCGGGAACCGCGGATTGCCGCAAGCTGCTTCCGGAAGGGAAATCGGATCACCAGAGGACGCGATCGCTTCAGATATGCGGTGCGGCGCGCGCCCTGCTCGCGGCGGCGGTGCTCGCCGGCGCGGCGGGGACCGTCGCTTCGGCCGGCGAGAAATCGGGCCAGATCGCACCTGGAAACCCCAGGGCGATGCCTTCGCTCTGGAAGAGCGATGAGGCCAGGTTGGTGAACGGCTGGTGGCGGCAGGGAACAGCTGCCGGCAATACCGGGGACACCTATCAGAACCGCGACGGGGGCCACTCGCGCCTGCAGACCGGGAAGTTCCCGCAGGTCGGATCCTATTCCGGCCGAATAATGGGGTCGCAGTACAGGCTCTGTCCCGGGGTCACCGTGGGCAATTCTTCCACGGTGATGAAGAGGCGGAGTTCCCGCGGCGGTCCGGGCAGCATCAGTCACGGTCGCAGCTTCTACCGCTCGCAGTATTCGGCCTCCAGGATCCATGCCCAGTACCGGGCCAACAACCTCTACGTCTACCCGGAGCACCGGGACCACGGACCGGGTCGCAACGGCCGCCCCGAACACGGCGACCTCTTCCCCGCGAACACACCCTACCTGATAGTCTCGCAGGGCTCTTCCGGGTCGGACCGCGCCTTTCTGCGAGCCGTATTCCACACCATGGCCGCTTTCCGCCCGGAGGTGAAGAAACGCCTCGTCAAAGAGAATCTGCTGATGCCCACCGTGCAGGCCGTCATGCGCTCCTGCTACAAGGACGTCGCCAGGCCCGGCGACTACTTCACCGGGCTGGCTCACCCCACGGTCTTCGACGGCAAGAAGCTCGACCCGGTGAAGATGGTCACCGCCGCCCAGCGGATGACGCTCAGGACCGTTCCGCCACTGGTCAGCCTGGAGGTAGCCAAGGAGGACTTCACGAAGGTCGGCGGCCGCCCCGAGAAGCTCTTCGACACCAGCCAGGCGATCGCCAGGGTGCACCGGTCGAGAGAATACATCAAACGCATGACCGTCAGCGCCGCAAGGAGCGCGAGTCTCAACAACGGACCTCTGAGATACCGGTGGGTGGTTCTGCGCGGGGACGCCAAGCGCATCACCATAAGGCCCGGAGCCGACGGCTCCGCGGCCGAACTGGAGATTCCCTGGCACGGGCGCACTTCGGCTGCGGGCACCGGCATCGAGTCCAACCGGGTGGACATCGGGGTATTCGCGAGCAGCGGCGGCCACTGGTCCGCGCCGGCGTTCGTGACCGTGTTCTACCTGGATTGCGAGTCGCGGACCTACGGGCCAAAGGGCGAACCCCTCGACATCTATTACGCGGTTGGCGACACCCGGATCGGCTATCCGATTGACAATCCCGCCAGGCTTGTGACGCCCGCCGGATCGAAGAAGCCCTACGATATCATCGACTGGCCGGCCCTGCTGGCCGCCGCGACCGGCAGGAGCCGGGGGTTGGGCGCGCAACTGCTCCGAAAGCGATTGCGCGGTCCGGGGTGGTCGGCGGTCGCCCGGGCGGCGTCTGCCTGCAAGCCGGACATGGCTTCCAGGATCAACGCACGCGGGAAGCTCGACAAGAAGCAGCGTGCCGCGCAGGCCAAGGCCTGCCGGGAGCTGGGCAAGGCGCTGCTCGCAGTCGACCCCGCTGCGAGGCTTTCGGCACGGGACGTTCTAGAAGGGGCCTTGAACTCCATCCGCGCCGACCACGCGCTGTATCCCGCCAACGCCAGGGCCATCGACGCGCTGGCGGCGGCCTGCACCGACCGGAAGGCCAAGGCCGCTTACGCGCAGGCGAAGTCCAGAGTCGAGGAGCTGGGGTTGTTCGGCAAGGGTACCCGGCCGCGCAGCAAGGTCCGGCCGGGCGGTGAGCTGACAGGCTACGAGGCCTATGTCGTAGAGCTCTTGAACCTGGAGGTGATGAACCACCTCCTCTTTCCGGGGGTCCTTGACCGCAGGGGGGCGGACAGGCCCAACTTTGCGGACTCGCGCCTGGGGACGCCGCGGCAGCACCGCGATGTGAAACTTAAAAAGTGAGGGCATCGTCCGGTCCCGGGCATCGAACCGGGCTTCGAGCAAGAACGCCCGCAGAACCGGCTGCGCCGGGGGTGCAGCCCGAGAAGGGGAAAGGAGCGGATCCGTGCACGGGCAGACTTCCAGCAACTGGTCGCTGGTCGCAGTGGCCGTAATTTCGGCGACATCCGCCGGCATCATTTGTCACGGAGCCGAACCCGGCGCCGCACATCAGGCGGCCATGGAAAAGGCCCGCAGGCGGGCCGGTATTGCCAGGTCCGCCATAGAGCGGGAGATCCCCGGGGTCAAGGGAGTCCCTCAGGCATTCACCCGTCTGCAGCAGCAATACTCGCAGCTGACGGCAGAGAAGAAGATCCTGGAAGCGAAGTTCAGGAAGGCGCTGGAGACCAGTTCGGAGTACAGGGCTATCGCAACCCGCAAGTCCCGGCTTGACGCGGACCGCCGGGCAGCGCGGAAAGCCGGAAACCACGGCAATGCCAAGGCGCTCGGTAAGGCCTCCTACAAGTGTTACCAGGAAACGCAAAGACTCAAGAAGAGGCTCATGCCGGAAGAATCCCGGCGCGCCAAACAAGTCAACAGTTCTCTGTCCCTGCTGCGCCGGCGCCTGGTAAGCACCGCTGTGCGCGAATTGCAGAACCACCCGCAACTGAAGAAACAGATCGCCGCCTACCGGCAGGCGGTCAGGGACGAGGAACGGCACCTCGCAGCGCTGTATAAGGCCCGGGGCCTGGTGACGCCGCTCGAGTACCTGGCCGCGCAGAAGCCGCCGAAGTTCAAGAAGGGCCACACCCTGCCGCCGCTGAGCCGCTTTGGATGGAATCAGCCCTTCGAGCAACGCAAGATGTTTGCCGACAACTGGGGATATGCGGTGGAGCTAAACGGGTACGTCACCAGCAAGACCCTTGCGCTGATTGAAGATCCCGACAGCGACGAGGCCAGGTCTATAGCCCTGGTCAAGTCCGACCCGAAGAAGTACAAGCTGTCAGTGATCTGCAACCGGTACTGGCCGGATAAGCCTCCGGCCGGTACCTGGTCCCGGGACGCTAAGGGCAACCTGCTCAGCGCCACGGCCAAGTCCTACGATGGTAACCTCTGGCATCCCGGCATGAAGACGGTGGTAAGCCCCCTGGCGCCGGACGCACTGTGGGTCGAGTGCGGCCGGGGTCGCGCCGAGTCGCTGGCGGCCGTCCGCAAGATGGTGCCGATCGCAATTGTGCTAAACGGGGGCGAGTACGGCCTCGGTGTGTGGGGCTTCGCCGGTAAGGTCTGGAAGCAGGATCCGGCGATTACCAAAGCCATTGAGGCCCGGGGCGGTGACTGGTTCGATTTCCTGTCTGAGCGCAAGGCCCGCGCCGAAATGCTGATCGCTGATGCCGTCCGCAAGGCCGTGCCGGACCGCGAACTCTACATCTACTACACGACCTCCGGTTGCCCTCACCGCGGCCGCTACGGCGGCTGGAGCCGGTGGGCCTACGACTATAAGCACATGAAGCCGGTCTCCGACCTGGCCAGCGTTGAGCTCTATGCCAACCACTTCAACTCCGGCTGGACCGGTAAGATGGATATCCTGAGCATGGCTCTGAACAGCACCGGCAGGCAGCTCGCATTGGGGCAACCCTTGGCATACAGCTGGTTCTGGTGCAAGAAGAAAGACGAGGACATGCGCAGCTACATGGGCTTCCTCAAGTGCGTATACCTGATGGGCACGCTCGGCGGCAACGCCGGGGCCTACCACTACCCGGACTTCAAGTCGGGTTTCAAGCCGGATTCCGCGCCCTACTGGATGAAGCAGATGATTGCCCTCGGGCGGGTCCACGCCTTTTACAGTCACCTCGAAGACTATATCCGCAACGGCGAACTGGTTCCCGGAGACTGCCGCCACGTCTGGTCGCTGGAACAACCCGCCTACGAACTGGTTCCTGAAGAACTAAAAGCTCTCGAAAGGGACAAGGATAAAACACCCTTCATCTACAAGTCCATCGCCAGCGGCAAGGCCATCGCTAAACCCGCTGCGTGGCCCGGCGGCAGTAAGGACGTTGCCCGGGCCCTCAAACTCGGCCGCGGCGTGCGCGTGCTGGCCCGCCGCCACAAGACCAGGCCCGAATGCCTGGTTGCCGCCTGGGCCGCCGATGGGCAGGACTGCGACGTAACCGTCAACGTGCCGGGCTTCGGCATTGTCAAGCTGCGGGCGAGGCGCTGCGGCAGTGTCTACCTCGTGACCGCCAAGGCCGGTACGGTCACGGCCAGACTGCTCGACACGGATGCTGAGTGCCCCTCACGGTCATTCAGGTAAAGTAAAGGATATACGGAATGCAACTTTCCTGCATCTCCAATTCGCGGTTGCTGGGTCACCGCACCGGCTTTGGATTTGCGGCCGGTGCGGCAGTTCTGCTGCTGACCTGCTGCGCCGGACTTCCGGCGCTGGCGCAGGAGGACGATACCTTCGAGGCTCTTGCCCGGGAAAGCGGACCGAAGACAGTGCTCGATAAGGACTACGGCCGGAAGTACGAACAGTACCGGCCCGGCGTAAGTCCGGACAATACCGTCTTCGATGCGCGCCGCGCGTCCTGGAAATTCGAGAACTACCCGCGTCCTGCGAAACAGAAGTATCCGGTCATCATCGACGGGGTCAAGAACGGCACCTGGTGCGGGGGCTCGGTGCTGGGCACCATGAGCCTGAAGGCCGGATGGAAGAATATGTACAACGAGGGCCGCACCGGCAGCGGGAACAGCTGCGCCTTTGTCTTTGGAAAGAAACGGGCGCCGGGTTTTACCCTGGACGGGCTGAGGGCCCACAATGTTTGGGACGGCATCAGGCCTCAGGCCAACGCGCCGAACTGGACAATCCGCAACTGCTGGCTCAGCTACGTGCGCGACGACGCCGTCGAGAACGACAATATGAATTCCGGGACCATCGACGACTGTTTTTTCGATGGTGTCTTTGTGGGTATCTCCTGCCGGAATACCGGAGACACCGACCACAGCAAGAACCTGGTAACCATGCAGAACAGCCTGATGCGGCTGCAGCCCCTGCCCGGACCGGGGCCCAAGCATTGGTACAAACCCGGGAACGGGCACATGGGCTTCACGAAATGGAACAGGTTTGCGCCCCGGCTGTCGCTCAAGAACAACATCTTCATGCTCGAGCAACTCCCCTGGAGCGGCAAGAGAGGTCTGCCGTTTCCCAAGCTGCACGAGTCGGAGAACAACGTCATCGTGTGGCTGGGCAAAGGCGAATATCCCGGACAGATCCAGAAGGGATTCAGGGTGGTCACCGACCGTTCGATCTGGGACAAGGCCCGGGCGGCGTGGATCAAGGCCCATCCCCTGGTGGCCAGGCCGGAGGGCGGGTGGAGGACGACCTACGTCAACAACAAGCACACCTACAAGCAGTTGCCGATCTCCGAGATACCCTGGGACAAGTACACCCACGTAATACACTTCCAGGTCTACCCGGCGTTCAAGGACGGAAAGCCCGGGCTGGACACCACCACCTTCAGGTTCGAAAACCGGGCGAGCTTCGTGCGTGCCGCGCACGCGCACGGAGTGAAGGCCCTGTTCTCTTTGATCTCGACGAGGGACGCGAAGATAGACGCGGCCATGCTGGCCAATACCAGCCCGAAGCACATCGATGCTTTCGTGGCCCTGCTGGCGGCCTACGTCAAGGAAAAGGACTACGACGGGATCGACGTGGACTGGGAAGGCAGTCCGAATGCCGCTCAGTTCGGCGCGCTGATCACCAGGCTCCGGGCCGCACTTCCCGACAAGACGATCACCACCGCGGTGTCCATCAGCAAGAGGCATGCGGTCGGAGCGGTTGCGGACAAGATCGACCAGATCAACCTCATGGGTTACGAAGGCGACACCACGCGTTACAACAACATCGCTGCCGACAGGACCTGGTACCACTGTGCCGTTCGCAAGGGCGCTGGGCAGAAGTTCGGCGGCAGGGGCAACCTCAAGTCCCAGGAGGAGACTCTCTGGTATTACCTGAACAAGACCCGCAGGGGGCTTCCGAGGATACCCGCCAGCAAGATCGGCTTGGGCATACCCTTCTTCTGTCGCGGGCAGAAGGGCAGGAGGCGGCTCGAGGGCAGGAACGGCGTTACCGGTCCCGGGCAGCTCTTTGCCGAGAAGAAGACCGCGCAAGACACCAGGATCAGGATGAACTTCAACGAACTGGTCAAGTCGGTCTACTGGTCCAAGGGGCTCAAACGCCGGGATCCCGAGACCAGGAATTCATACATCTCCTACGATGTGCCCGGTTACGAGAATGACGCGTTTGTGGCCTTCACCGATCCCAAGCGGGTGGGCGAGTATATCGCGCTGAAGAAGGAGCTCGGCCTCGGCGGAGTAATGACTTTCTCGCTGGGCCAGGAGTACATCGCTGGCGCCAAGGGAGACGCCCGTTACCCTCTCTCGACGGCGGTCTTCGAGGCTGTGACCAGCAGAAGACAGTAGGACGGCGATTGTCTGCGCCGGGTGCGGACATGGATGTTTGCCAGGCGGCAGCCCAAGGCTATCCTCAGGCGGTGGACCCGCGCACTGGAGAAGCCAATCGTGGCCGAACTCGGGGATGTGCAGTCCCTCCCGGCCTCGCGGTTACTGTCCTTTGCTATCTTGCGGGGCTTGCCCTATAATACGCCGGGTTTCGGACGAGACGGTCTTGGCCGCGGCCCAGGATATGTACCAGGAGGTAGAACATTGGCAAGCGGCTCGGTAAAGTGGTTCAGTGATCAGAAGGGTTACGGATTCATCGTTCCTGATGACGGGAGTAAGGACCTGTTTGTCCACCACTCCAACATCGCGGGTGAGGGATTCAAGACGCTGCAGGAAGGACAGAAGGTAGAGTTTGAGGCGGCCGAAGGTCAGAAGGGCCCCGAAGCTCGCAACGTGACGCCGGTTCAGTAACATAGCTGAACAGGCAAACACGTTACCCCAGAACGGCCCCGGGCAACCGGGGCCGTTCTTCTTCGTGAGTGGACCGGCGTCCTACCTGTTGTGCTCGAAGTACGCCTTCTCGAGCTCCTTCGTGAACTTCGGCAACCTGTCGTAGAGGCGCTTGAGCTTGCGGCGCTCGTGCTTGGCGAGCGCGTAGTGGGTCATCATCGGCAGGGCCACGGTGCTGTCGAGGTAACAGACCACCGCGTCGGGCAGCTGGTTGGGATCGACCTTGCCCCAGCTGACGGCTTCTTGTGGAGTCGCGCCGCTGAGGCCGCCGGTGTCCGGGCGGGCATCCGTGTACTGGAGGAAGAAGTCGTGGCCGAACTCGGGGATGCGCAGCACTTCCTGGATCTGCGGCTCGGTCTGGAGCATGAAGTTCTTGGGTGAGCCGCCGCCGACCAGCACCGCGGCGGTCTTGCCGCCGTGCTGCTGGGCGTGGAGCACGATCGCCGTAGACTCATTCACGTCGATGCTGGGGTTGACGCGCAGCCTGCTGCCGCGCAACTCGATGCCCGCGACGTTCATGCCGATGGTCGAGTCGCCCGGCGAAGGGCAGAAGCAGGGCACGCCTGCGCGGTAGGCCGCCGCGAGCATCGAGGCGTCTTTCAGGCCGGTCTGCTTCTCGAACTCGGCGGCGTACCTGCCGAGCCTGTAGTGCAGCTCGGCTGTCCCCATCTCCTTCTGGAACTCGGGCTGCATCAGTACTTTTCGCAAAATGTCGTCGGTGGCCATCAGCACGCTGTTGTAGTCGAGCAGGATGTCGTAGATGCGTACGACACCCAGCTCGCGCAGCTGGGGGTCGCTCACGAAGGGCGAGCTCTTGTACAGCGGCAGGTTCATGGCGTGGTGCAGATCGTGATAGAGGTTCGCACCGGTGCTAACGATCCAGTCGACGAACCCCGATTTGATCAGGGGAACGATCGCCGACGAACCGAGTCCCGCCGGCGTCAGTGCCCCGGCGACGCTCATGCCCACGGTGACCCTCGCGCCGAGCATCTTCTCGGTGAAGAGCCGGCAGGCCTCCTGCAGTCGCGCGGAGTTGTACGCCAGGAACGTGTTGTCCACGAGATCGGTGAGCTTCTCCCGCCCCGTGATCGGCTTGGGCAGGATGCGCTTGCCGGCCAGGAACTTCTCTTTTCCCTTGCTGAACCTGTGGGGGTACTTGCTGATGAACTTCTTGGGGAGCTTGATGCCTTTGCCTCTGCATTTGGACATTATCCGCCTCCGCAATCTGAAAGCGGCGTAATTCTACGCCCGGGCGCGAGGGCGGCAACGGACATTTCCTGAACCACAGAGGCACAGAGGCACAGAGGCACAGAGAGGACCATCCCTGTCTATCCGCAGATTACGCAGATATTGCAGATTATGACCGCGGCAGAACGATCGCCCGCTGTGCGGCGCCGCCTTGCCGCGGCCAAAGGGTCAATGGGCAATTTGCGTCAATCCGCGTAATCTGCGGATGGAAGGAAAGCCCCGGGGTTCTCCGTGCCTCTGTGTCTCGGTGGTTCAGAACGAAACCTTCAGCACCACCTTGCCGTAGAGCGCGTCCTCGATCTCGAGCCAGTTGTCTTTGCGGTCGTCGTAGTCTTCGTCCTCGTAGACGAAGCGGTCGAAGCTCCAACCGGTCTCGAGTCCCAGCTTGACGCGTTCGCCGAGCTTGATGTCGAACCCCAGCCCGAGGCGCTTTTCGTAGAAGGCCAGGCGATCGTCGTCGTCGGGGCGGTCTTCGAGCCAGTAGCTTTCGGAATCCCAGGCGAAGGTTCCATAGAGGTCAAGATTCTCGCGCAGCCCGTACGCCACCTTGGCGCGGACCGTGCGCAGCAGCATGTAGTTGAAGTCGAACTTGAAGCCGTTCTCGGTCTCGGCGTGGACGCCCGAGAAAGGCAGTCCCACCACTGCTCCGCTGCGCCGGCCGAAAGCCCAGCTGTAGGCTATGACCGGCAGCGGGATGGACACGCCTTCCAGCGGCCCGTCGCCGTCGCCGTCGCTTCCGATGCGGTCGCGGTAGCTCAACCCCAGGATCCAGGCGTTGCGGCCGTGGCCGTCCGGGAGGCGCATCATGCCCAGGCCCGAAACGGTCACGGTCTCGTCGGCGAAGAGTCCGTCGCTGGCCGAGCCCAAGCGGGCCATCAACACGATACTGCGGCCGTCGCCGTAGTCGTGGCGGTAGGTCAGTCCCAGGCTGATGCGGTGCAGGTCCTCGGGGAAGTCGCGGTCGGGGGTGCGCGGCAGCCGGGCGCCGGTGTCGATCTGGAGGTTGCGGTAGCTGACGTTGAAGAGCAGCTCGTCGCTGCCGGCCTGGATGATCGGCACGGTGTCGTTGACGCCGAAGCCCCAGATCGCGAAGTCCTCACCCGAGCCCTCGACGTCCTCTACGGTGTAGACCTTGAGGTTGCCGCCCCCGCGCGAGACCTGGCCCTCGGGCCAGGGCCGGAAGAGCCCCCCGAAGCCGCCCTCCGCGGCCGAGGCCGCACTGCCCAGTAACAGGATCGCCAGAATGCCGCCAAGCCGCGCGCGCGCCGTCATCAAGAGCCCTCCACTGCCCCGAAAGCATAGCCGCGGCCGCCGAACCGTCAACGTCAGAATGCCGCCAAGCCGCGCGCGCGCCGTCATCAAGAGCCCTCCACTGCCCCGAAAGCATAGCCGCGGCCGCCGAACCGTCAACGTCGCTGCCTCGTGCGGAGGTAGCGACAGTAGTTGTCTTGACACATAATGGCCCGGCGCCGGTGCGCGTGACGGATCAGCCGGAGGCCAGGAACTCCGGCAGGTCGGGACGACCCGCTGCGCGCCAGAGCGTGAAGAGTCCGCGGCCCTCCTCCAGCGCCGCGAGCACTGCGGCGAGCTCCTGCGGCGTCGCCCCCGAGTCTTCCCAGGTGCTGCGCGCCAGGCGCTCGAGGGCTTCGGGGCCCGAGAGCGTGTCGGGGCTGAGCTGCGCGAAACCGGCGGCGGCGCCCAGCGCGTAGCGCCGCGGACTCACTTCCTGCGACAGGCAGGTGCGCATCGTCCCCACCAGGCGGTCGTTCCAGCCCAGCTTGCGACGCGGGTCGCGGCCCACGCGCTCGACGGTGTCGCCGAGGTGGGGGTTGGTCATGCGCGCCAGCAGATCCCCGGCGTAGGCGCGGTAACCTTCCGCGGTGAAGAGCTCGTCCACGCCGGCGTGCTTCTTCACCAGCGCCGCACCGGACTCCTCGACGAAGGCCGCGCGCAGGAACTCCACGAAACCGGGTACGTCGCGCAGTTCGCCGATCCGCGCGACGCCCAGTTCGGCTCCGAGGTAGGCGGCCAGCGCGTGGGTGGCGTTGTGGCCGAAGAGCTTGGCCTCTTCGAACGGCAGCAGGTCCGGCTTTTCGACGAAGGCCGAAATGCCGCGCTCGAAACCCTCGAGGCCCGGCGCCGAGACCAGGATGCGGTTGAACTCCTCGACCAGGAACGCCCGCCCGCTCCCGGGGGTGACCGGTTCGAGCCCGCTGCCTTCGCCTACCAGGCCGCTCATCTTGCCGATGACGGTGTTCAGGAAGCGAACGCGACTCGCCAGCTGAGCGCCGGCGCTCTCCGGGAGCTCGCCGCGCACGCACCTCTCGAGTTCCTCGGCGGCGTGGTTGTTGTTCTCGGCGGCGTAGACGGCGGCGCGCGGGCCGCCGTCGCTCGCCTTGCGGGCCAGGCCGGCAGCCATCACGCGGTGCAGGCTGCCCTCCCCTTCCGAGGCGTAGAACTTCACGCTGGGGACCGCGGTGGCGATTTCCTCCGCGGAGGAGATCGCCGCGACCAGCTTCTCGCGATCCGCCGTGTCGTTGGGGTCCAGGACCTCCACGGGCCCGACGCGGGCCACGTCGACGCGGTCGGCGCGGGCGATGTTCACCGAGTAGCAGCCGCCCGAGGCGCGCAGCGCCGCGACGACTTCGGGAACCACCTCGGCGACCACCAGGCGTGCGAAGTTGCCGGACTCGAATGCCTCGTAGAGCATCAGCCCGGCGCCGATGGCGCCGAAGCCGAAATTCACGAACGTGCGCGAGCCTCCGAGAGCCATCTCAAACCGCGAGGAACTTCTGCTCGTCGCCGGCCGTCCAGCGCTCGACGCTGCGGATCTCGTCGACGCGACGGTGCGGGTAGACGATGGCCTTGCCGTCGAGCTCCTGGCGCTTGATCATGGCGATGATCTCGGGCACGTGTTCGAGGTCGGCGATGCGGGTTATGTGCGCAGCGGTTTCGATCTTCGCTTCGGCCATCAAGCCCAGCGTGTGCTCGACGTCCCAGGGCGAGCCGCCGCTGGAGCCGGTGACGTTGATTTCCCTGTAGTGTACGATGCCGGTGTCGAGGTCGACGACGTCCTCGCCCTTCTTGAGCCCCCCGAAGAGGTTCAGGACCGCGCCGCGGCCGCAGAGCTTCTGGGCACCCTCTATCGCCGGCTTCGAGCCCACTGCGACGATCACGTCGTCGGCGCCGAGGCGGGCGGTGAGCTCGCCCACGACCTCGCCGAGATCGGCTTCCCTGGGGTTGACGCAGACCAGCTTCACGCCCTGGGAAAGGGCGCGTGCGGCGAAGAGCTTCTCGACGAGCTTCAGGCGCTCGGCGATGAAGTCGGCGCAGACGATCGCCCGGGGTTTGTAGCTGATGGCCACGTCCACGTGCATCCGGCCCATGGCCCCGGCGCCGACTATCACCGCGACGCCGCCGGCCTTCAGGCCCGGCTGCGCGCCGCGCTTCTGGCGGGGTCCCGGCTGGGCCAGGTGCATGTGGTGTTCCTGCGCCGAGACGCAGCACGAGATGGGCTCGGCCGCGGCGGCGTGAGCCGCGGGCATATCCTGATCGGGCAGCGGGATCGCGCAGCCGGCCGCTATCGTCTCCTCGGTGATCAGGATGTACTCGGCCAGGTGGCCGGGGAGCGTATAGCCCACCGCCACCTTGGCGACGCCCTCTGCGTTGTTCCTATAGCGCTCGCGCCAGTTCACGGGTTCGTGATCCACGGCAGGCTGAATGCTGCAGCGCTGCCCGGGGGCGAACCGCCCCTCGAGCTCCGCCCCGACCTCGAGGATCGTCACCGCGCCCTCGTCGCCGAGGATCAGGGGGTGCTCCGCGAGGTCCCAGCCGTGAATCTGGCTGTGGCTCGCGCCCTGCTCGACGATCTTGATGAGCGAGGTGCAGACCCCCGCGGCGTCGACCCGCGCGAGCATCTGTTTCGGGCCGGGCCTCGGCACCGGTACCTCCTCGAGCGCGAGGTGCTCGAACCCCGCGCCTCTGAGCGTAATCGCGCGCATGGTCTCGGGGACTGACGTCAAGACTTGTCTCCTCCGTGTCCTCTGTGGTGAAAACCCCCGGTCATTCGATTTCCACCGTTGCGCCCGTGCGCTGGGATTCGAGCGCGGCGGTGAAGAGCCTGTGGCTGAGTTCGACTTCTTCCGGTGTGGCGCAGGCCAGTGCCCCGGTCATCTCTTCGCCGTGGACCAGTTCGTCGAGGTACGCGGCGATCATCTGCATCAGGGCGTCCGAGAAGTTGAACTCGAAGATCTTCCCGGTGATCGTCGGGTACGCGGACGCGTGTGGCAGGTCCAGCACCTGCCAGGCCTGCTCGCCCCCCGGCCGGTACTCCATGAAGCGGATCTGCTTGGGGTTCTGCGTCGAGAACTGCGCGCTGAAGCGCGTGCCGATCACGTTCAGGAACCAGCTGTTGCCGTGGCCGGGCATGATCCGCTTCGTCGAGATCGTCATCGGGAAGGTCTGGCCGTCGGGGGCGCCGGCCTCGCAGCAGAGGATGGCGTTGTCCCAGGTCTCACATGGAACGCGATTGCCCGCGCCGTCGGGCCGCTCGGTCATGATGTTCGAGAGCAGCGCGCGGACGTTCTTGGGCTTCCAGCCCAGCCTGAACGGCAGGTAGCAGACGTGCATGCCCAGGTCGCCCATGCAGCCGTACTTGCCGTTGGTCGCCAGCATGCGCTTCCAGTTGATGGCCTTGTCTGGATCCAGGTCGCTGGAGTGCCAGAAGCCGGCCTCGACCTCGATGATCTTCCCGAAGCGGCCCTCGCGCGCCCAGCCAAGGATCTTCAGCGCGCCGGGGAAGAACGCCAGCTGCGTGACGCAGCGCGTGAAGCACTCCGGGTGCGCCGCGATCGCCTCGTTGATCTTGCGGTTGGCTTCGAGGTCGATGCCGAAGGGCTTCTCGCCCAGCAGGTGCTTGCCGGCCGAGAGCGCCGCGGCGTAGACCTCCGCGTGCAGGTCGTGGGGCACGGCCACGTAGACCGCCTCGACCTCCGGGCAGGCCAGCACCTCGCGCCAGTCGGTGGTGGCCAGCCTGACCGACGGAACGTGCTCGCGGAACCAGCTCACCGACTTGTCGGTGCGGCTGGCGACCGCGACCACTTCCGGTTCGAAGTCGACGCCGGTGAGGTGGCACCAGCGCGCGGCGGCCGAGGCGAACTCCCGGCTCATGAGCCCGGCGCCGATTATCCCGAAACGGATCTTCTTCCTGGACAAGATCAGACCTCCATCATCCGGCCCTCCGGTTTGAGCGGGTCGTTCTCTCGCGGCCTGCTACCGGTAGAGCGAAGCGCGCAGTTCCCGGTATCGCCCGTAGGCTTCCCCGTATGCCCCCCGGTTCGCGGGGTCGGGGTCGAAGCGCCGCTCGGCCGTATACAGCGACCCCGCGCAGGCGGCCACGGAATCGTAGGCGCCGGTGGCCACCATCGCAAGTTCAGCCGCGCCCAGGCAGGCTGCCTCGCGCACCGCGGGCCGTTCGACCGGCAGGCCGGTCACGTCGGCGACGATCGCGAGCCAGGCATCCGAGCGCGCCCCGCCGCCGATGGCGCGAACCTCGCGCGCTTCGGCGGCGGCGGAGATGAGCTCCAGGTTCTCGCGAACCGTGAAGCTCAGCGACTCAACCACCGCGCGGAACAGGTGCGCGCGGGTGTGGGAAAGCGAAAGGCCCGCGAAGGCGCCGCGGGCATCCGCCCTGAAGTCCGGCGTGGCGGTGCCCGAGAAGTGCGGCAGGCAGCTGAGGCCCTCGGCGCCGGGGGGAACGGCCGCTGCGGCGGAGAAGAGCTCCTCGTAACTCGTGCCGGGCTCGAAGTTCTCGCGGAACCACTCCAGGACCACGCCCGAGGTCTTGGCGAAACCCAGCAGCAGGAACTCCGCGCCGCCCTCCCCGGCGGCAGGGTGGCGCATTCCCGAGATCCCGGGGGGCAGCCCCTCGCGGGAATCGCCGGAGACCATCACCGCCAGGGCGGTACCCATCGCGGCCGAGCCCAGGCCGCAACGCACGTTGCCCGCGCCGATCGCGCCGGCGGCCTGGTCGTTGGTGCCCACCGCCACCAGCACGCCGGTCGAAAGCCCCAGGGCTTCGGCGGCCGCGGCGCTCAGGCTGCCCGCGGGTTCTCCCGGCTGCAGCACGTCGGGAACCGCGCCGCTGGAAAGCCCGCAGGCTTCCAGGACCGAAGTGTCCCAGCAACCGGCGGTGCGATCGTAGGCGCCGGTCGAACCCGCCGTCACCGGGTCGCTGGCCGCCCGGCCGGTCAGGCGGTGGATCAAATAGTCATTGACGACCAGCAGACGGCGGGCCCGCTCGAGGCTCCGAGGCTCGTTGCGCTTGAGCCACAGCACCTTGGGGCAGCTGGCCAGCACGTTGATGCCGCGGGCGGCGAGCTCCGAGAGCTCCTCGGACTCGCTGCCCGCGCGCACGTCCAGCCAGCTGACCGCCGGCCGCACCGGGAGATCGTCCTCGCCCAGCAGAACGAAGGTCTGCGCCTGGCTCGAGAAGCCGATGGCCCCCACGCGCCCGGGGTTGCCCGCGGCGACTTCCCGGATTGCCTCGAAGCAGAGGTCGGCGTAAGCCTTGCCGTCGAACTCGGCGAAGCCCGGTTGCGGCGTGTCGAGGTGAATCTCGCGCGCGGCCTCGGCCAGCGGCGTGCCGGTCTGGTCGAAGAGTCCCACCTTGATGCCGGTGGTGCCGAGATCCACGCCGATGCAGCAGTCGCTCAATCCGACCTCTTTCCGTGACGCGGCCACCTGTCGGGCTCGAAGGGCCAGGCAAGTCTAGCGCAGACCCGCTGCCACCGCGACTCCATGTCCGGGGTGAACAGCAGCGGCACCCAGCCCAGCTTGAGGTAGGTCTTGAGCGCCGGCAGCCGCGAGTCGTCGGTCTTGAGGTAGATTTCCCGGTAGCCCGCCGCGAGCAGCCTGCCGGTGACTGCGGCGCAGACCGTCAGGCCCAACCCCTTGCCGGAGTGCGCCGCCCGACCCATCACCCAGCCGAGCACGCCGCCCTCGGGGTGCATCTCGTCCGAGGCGTGCTGGGCCATCGCCGAGGCGGCCAGTTCGCCGCTGGGGTCGTGTTCGACCACGAAGAAGCCGCCCGGGATAACCGTGGCGCTGTAGCCGGCCAGGATTTCGGCGGAGAAGTGGTCGAAGCCCGCCTCGCGGGCCAGTTCGATGTACTGCTCCGTCTCGGCGGGACGGAATTTCCGCAGCGTGTAGCCGCCGGCGACGCTCACGAGAGGCGGGTTGGCGGCCCGCGCCCGCGGCCAGACCATCTGCAGTTGCGGCAGATCCCGCTGATCTCTGCTCAACTCACACTCCGGTGCTGCGCTGGGCGGCCCAGACCTTCCTGGCGAGGGCGATTGCCTTCCGCGAGGGGGTGATCTTTCCCAGGACGCTGGTCGGCGGCTTCTTGCCCTTGCGCGTGGGGTCCGGCGACCAGTGATCACTGGCGTATTTCCGGCGTGCCGATTCCCCGCGGAAGTCGGGCACTTCCATCGGGGCGCCGCCGGCCAGCGCCGAGCGCCAGCCCTGCACGCCGCAGATGCTCATGGCCACGCCGCGATAGACGTCGAGGAACGGCGGCCGGCCGGTGCGGATCGCCCGGGCGAAGTGGTAGTTCGTGAAGAAGTCCCCTCCGGCGTGGCCGGCGCGGATCGCCTTCTCGTGGTGCGCCGGGAAGTCCGGCTTGTAGACCGTCTCGGTGGGTTCGCCCCTGCGCTTGTCGAAGGGCTCGCGGTGAACGCGGAGCATGCCCCGGTCTCCGTGGCGGCAGCTCTCCATCAGCCCGCGGTTGCCGTGGATGCGCACGAAGTTGCCGTGCCCGCGAAGGCCGCCGTGCAGCGATTTCATCACCGCGCCGTTGTCCATGCGCAGCAGCATCGGCGCGGCCAGGTCCCCGCGGCGGACGGTCATGTTGATGGCGGGGTCTTCCCGGTCGTAGGGAATCACGAAGGCGCTGACCGACACCGGCCAGGTGTCGGTGATGTACATCACCGGCGCGATCGAGTGCGTGCAGTAGTAGGTGGCGGGTATCCAGTTGCGCCAGTGGTCCATGCCCACGCTGATGCTCATTCGCCACTCGGCGGTGCCGGGGTGCACGTACTCGCCCTCGCCGTAGCGGAACTCGCCGACGTGGCCCTTCCTGTACAGTCGGCGCATCTCCTGGTTGCAGGCCGAGTACGGGTAGTTCTCGGCAAACATGTAGGTCAGCCCGCTCTTCTCCACGGCGCGCACCAGGGCAACGCCCTCGGCCAGCGTATGACACGCGGCGCACTCGCTCATCACGTGCTTGCCGGCCTCCAGGGCTTGAATCGCGAACGGCGCGTGCTCATGGAAGAAGTTAGCGAGCACCACCGCGTCCATGTCGTGCTTCAGGAACTCCTCGTACTTGGTGTAGGTGGCGACGCCGTACTCGGCGCCGAACTTCGCGAGGGGTTCCTCCCAGTTGTCGCAGAGCGCGACCAGCTTCATGTTGCCGTGCTTCGCGCCGCGCATGAAGGTCCGGCCCCTGCCGATACCCACAACGCCGACTTTGATCGCACCGCGCACTCTCCCGCGCTTCTTGGCAGCCATTATTCCTGAGCCTCCCAGCTCGTGGCTTGCGCCCCGGGGGCGCTACCAGTCTCTCGAGTCCGGTACCGGCAGCCAGGCGCCGTTCTCGGCGACGGACGCCTGGCTGACCAGTCCCGGCACGGTCATGTCCATGGCTTCGTGGATACCGATCTCCGGGGGACGCTTCCCGGTCGCGGCGTCCACGAAGTCCAGGACCTCGAAGTAGTCGCCGCCGCCGTGGCCGGCCTTGCTGGCGGCCTCGCCGGCGCTCTTCCAGAAGTCGGGCAGGAATTCGTCCTCGAGCCCCGCGAGGTCCATCCACTGGTCGGGCTTCTCGCGCCGGGAGCGCAGCCAGACCCTGTGCTTCTCGCCCGGGGCGCGCGCCGACTCGTAGGCGCCGTCGGTGCCCTGCAGCTGGTAGTTGGTCATCGCGTGGGGACGGTCGGAGATCATGTCCACGCGGATCTTGACCAGGCCGCCGCTCCGCATCCTGCCGAGCATCACGCAGGAGTCCTCGTTCTCGTACTCGGCGCCGCGCGGGTCGCGGAAGTGATGACCGCTGCCGGCGCAGCACACGCTCTCCACCCTGTCGCCGGGCATCCATTGCAGGATCGGGCCGAGGCTGTGCGTGCCGTAGGTGATGCCGTTGACGCCGGTCTGCCACTTGCGGCGCCAGACAGTGACTTCGTTGAGCTCCTTGAGCTCGTGGAGGTACTCGCCCTCGGCGTAGTAAGGCGTGCCGAACTCGCCGCGCCTGACCATCTCACGCACCAGGACGTTGGGGCGCCGATAGGTGTAGTTCTCGGCCATCATGTAGACGCCGGAGCTGGTCTTGCAGGCCGCGACCAGTTGCCTGCACTCCTCCAGCGAGACCGCGGCGGGCACCTCGCTGAGGACGTGCTTGTTCTTCGCGAGGGCTGGGAGCGCCTGGGGCACGTGGAGGTGCATGGGCGTTCCCAGGATCACCGCGTCGAGGTCGCACTTCTCAAGCATCTCGGAGTAGTCGACCCAGGCCTCGTCCGCGCCCAGGCGCTCCTGCGCCGCGGGCAACTTCTCCCGGTTGATGTCGCAGACCGCCCGGATACGGACGGCCCCCAGGGCGTCGCAGGCGGCCTTGAAGCTCTTGCCCCGGCCGCAGGCGCCCACGATGCCCAGGTTGAACTGCTGCAGCGCACACATGAGAGTTCCTCCGTTTCGGCCGCCTCAGTCGATCCGCACGAAACCCAGCCCGGCCGAGCGGGCGAAGGCCGCCAGGGCCTCGCTGCGGTCGCCGGCCACCAGCGCGCTGTGGTGCGTGCCGCCGGCGCGCGAGTACTCCTCGAGGAACCCGGCCACCGGCAGGCGCGGACGGATCCACCCGCGGACCTTGTCGTTCATCTCGGGGTGCTGCGCCTCTCCCAGGACCTCGACCGGCGCGGCGATCAGCGCGAACGTGTCTTCGCCGCCCGGCGCGAGATTGACCAAAACCGCCTCGCCCGGCGCCGGCGCGCAGGCCAGCACCGCGGGGTTCCCGGCGGGCGTGTAGGGGAAGGGCCGCTCGCAGAGCAGTGGCCTCCCCGCCGAGACCCGGGGGTTGATCTCGCCCATGTGCGAGAGGAACAGCGAGTCGCCCCTCCAGTCCGGGCAGAAGATCTCGGTGAAGGTGGTCTGCGGCCAGGCCGAGAGCAGCGCGCCGACCAGGGCAGCGGTGAGCACGTCGCCCTCGCCGGCGTAGCCGGTGCCTCTGGCCATGGCCTTGCTGATTTCCAGGAACGGCACGGTGTTCACCGCGCCCTCCGCGGAGTCGAAGGCCAGGAAGTTCGCGCTGAAGGCCGAGTAACCGCCCTGTTCCAACAGGGCCCGCAGCGCCAGGCCGACCAGCACCGAGCGGCGGTGGACCTCGGCCGGGCAGTCGATGTCGAAGGCCCCGGCGTCGCGCGCCAGTTCGTCCTTGACCGCGTCTCCGGGCACCTTCTCGACGTATGGACCCAGATCCGCGGGGGCCACCTGCTGCACGGAGACGCCCAGAACCCGTTCCATGACCTCCTCGGGCACGGTGAAGTCGCCCATGCCGCGGAAGCTCTCGCCGATGCGCAGTGCCCGGGTGCTGCCGAAACGCGCCGCCGCCCGCGCCGCGCGCACCAGGTCCGCGCAGCGCTCGAGCACGTTCGACTCCTGCGGGTGGCCGGCGACTATCTCGAAGCGCTTGCCGTGGCGGCGGAGCATGTTGGCCATATCCTGCACGCCGTGGATCCCGTGGTTGAACATGATCCGCGCGGGATCGGCATCGAGACCGAACTCCGCGTCGGGTGTGGTGTCCAGGACCACGATCGGCAGGCGCGTTCCGCTCAGCGGACCGACCGACTCCCCCGAGGGCGAGTAGGCAAGGTGCAGCGTTAAGATCGCGTCGACTCCCGAACGTTCGAGGTCTGCCACCGCCGCGGAGAACTCCGGCTCCAAGCGGCAGACCGGGGCTCTTTGGATCTCGAGCCCACGTGCTGCCAGCGCGCCCGCGATTTCCTCGACGAAGGCCTCGTGCCGCTCCCGCGCGCCGGGCGCGACCTGGTCGTAGAGCTCGAGGTAGAGGGGCAACAGCCCCGCGCATGGCTTTTCGCTCATCCGGTCTTCTCCCTGGAGTCCCCGGTTTCTCCGTTCAGCCGGCAGTTCCGCCGGGCGGATCCCCGGCCGCCGCGGCGGCAGTTGCCGTGGGGCGCCGGTCGCGGGACCACTTCTCGGCCTGCCTGAGCAGTTCGCGGGCCTCTTCCTCGCTGTCGCAGCGCGTGCTGATGAAGAGGCCCCGCGCCGACAGGCTCTCGAGGGCGGATCTCACCTCGCCGGCGGCGATGCTGATGTGCAGGTTCTTGCCGGCGTCCTGCACCTTCCTGAGCAGGTCCATGTAGTGTAGCGGACTGGGCTTGCCGGCGCCGGGCAGGATCTGCAGCGCCTGCAGGCGGGGCAGCTCGCAGAGCGCGTCGACATGCCGGAAGTTGCCGATGCCGTCGACGTGGTGCACCGCGTGGTCCAGGAACCGCGTCTGTTTCTCGAGGGTGGGCAGGAAGATCTCGCGGAACATCTTCGGCGAGATCATGTAGGCGAAGTCGTTCTGCGTCGCGTAGAACTTCCCCGGAGACCACAACGCGAACCAGCAGGTCGAGCCTTGAGCCGCCTCGCGGGTGATCGCGTGGAAGCGGTCGTAGACCTCCATCCACCGGTCCATCAGGAACTGGTCGGCGGTGCGGACTTCCCCGGGTCGATCGGCGACGTCGATCAGCAGCCGGTCGGTGCCGCGCAGTGCGGCCAGGGTGTCGCCGCAGCCGCCGAAGGCGCCCACTGCGGGGATGCACCTGCCGGCGCTCTCGCGCGCTCCGCGCCTCAGCCAGTCGAGCGTGAAATTCCAGTTGGCGCCTTCCTCATCCAGCTCCAGCGACTCAACGTCGATGTGCTCGCCCGCGAGGACGGGCTCCCGCCAGCCGGTGCGGTCCCTGAGCTCGATCGGGCATCCCAGGAAGACCGCGAGCGTCTTGTGCCCCGGGTAGCCGTAGTCCCATCTCGGGAAGGCTTCGCCGCCGTAGAATGTGCGGCGGTTGTGCCACTCGGCCAGCGCGCTGCGGTAGTCGAGGTCCGTCCACTTCTCCCGGGGCGTCCCCGGCCCGGGCGGCTCGGGGTCAGCCGGAGCGTCGGCGCGCGGCGCGGTGACGCTCAGCGCGCAGCGGCCGAAGTACTCGCCGGCCCACCAGGCCTCGAAGCGCCCCCTGGTCTCTTCCCAGTCTTCCTTGTAGAGCAGTGACATTCTGCTGCCTCCGGTCTCAGGTCTCAGGCGCGTCACCCCAGTCGGGAACGTCCAGCAGTTCGCCCTCCTTGAGGGCGTACTTGTGGGCCATGACCCCCACAGTGCTTCTCCTAGAGATCCTCTCCGCGCCCCGCCCCTTCAGTTGCGGGCGGAGCGCCTGACGGCTCAGTTCCCGGCAGTGACGCGCGGTTCGGGTGGTTCGGCATTCACGTCAGCACCTCTCTCAGACCCGGCCCCCGGCCTTCGACTCGGCGGGGGCCGCCGGTTCGCGCGGGTCCACCCGCGGGAACTCGCCCTCGGGATTGCCGGTGACCTCGTGCAGCAGGGTCATGAATCGGCACATGTTCTCGAAGGTGACCAGCGGCTGGATGCCGTGGTCGCCATTCGGGAAATAGCGCCCCTTCTCCAGCAGCGGCGGCACCTTGGAGAGGATCTCGTCGGCGATCAATCCCTCGTTGCCCTCGTTGACGACTTCCTTCTCCAGCCAGCCGAACATGACGAATTCCGGGTGCGCCTCGCGCAGCGCGAAGAGATCGTTGCCGGCCTTGACCTCGAATGGGTATATGGCGTTAACACCGCAGGCCTCGAGCAGCGGCACCAGTTCGGTGGCGTCGCCGTCGGTATCCACCGCGACGATCGAAGCCCCGACGGCCTTGGCGACCTCGCCCACCCTGCGATAGAAGGGCGCGCAGAACTCCTCGAAGTGCGCGGGGCTGATGAGCATCCCGTTGTTGTAGCAGCAGTCCTCGCCGGCCCGGAGGATCTCGGGCTTGAGTCGCTCGATCTTGGGTATCAAGTACTTGTCGAAGCACTCCAGGCGCCGGTCGATCATCTCGTGGACCATCTCGGGATCGTCGTAGAGCACGGTGCAGGCCGCCTCCGGCCCCATCATGCTGCGCACGCCGCCCCAGATCCCGCCGACGCTCACGCTGAGCGGCTTATCGCGGTCATCGTGTTTGCGGCATTCTTCTTCGAGGCGCTCGGCGCTCCAGGGCTTTCCCGGCGTCGTGCGGTTCCTGTAGAACTCCCAGGATTCGCGATCGCGGACGTCGTAGACCTCGTAGTGTGGCATGGAGTAAGTCACGTCGTTGTCGATCACCTGGCGGGTGATCGAGCCGGTTTCGGACTCGATCAACTCCATGCCGTCCTCGATGCGCTTGGTGGTCTTTATGCCCTTGCCGCCCTCGCCCGGGAAGAAGTTGGCGCGAACCGGGCCGGTGGTCCCCCAGTAGCGCTGCCAGCTGTCGAGCGTGGCGGGCTTGCCCAGTCGCCCGCAGCCGTCGACCCAGTCGGGCATGCCGGTGTCCACCAAGCGCTGGTGGGTCTTGGCCATGCACCCGCCGGACATGCCCGGTGCGCCGGGCAGCCCGAAGATCGGGACGTAGTCCGGCTTCTCTCCCGCACAAACCGCCTTGAACCTCTCGATGTGATTCATCGCCTCAGTTCCTACCGTGCTCCCTGTAGTGCTTGAGTCCCTCGACGAAGGCGTCCAGGTTCTCCGGCGGCACTCCGGGTGCCACCGAACTGGACGCCGCCAGGAAGAGGCCGGTCTCAGGTCCGTTCTCGACCAGCCACTTCATCTCCTTGCGCACGTCCGCGGGCGTGCCCAGCGGCAGCGTGCGCGTCACCGAGACGCCGGCGACGATCAGCAGCGAATCGCCGTCGCGCGTCTTCATGCGGCAAATGCGCTCGTAGTCCATGCCGTCTTCGTACTGGAAGCCCTGGAAGCCGCGCAGCCCGCAGTCCAGCAGGCGCGGGAGCATCTGGCTGAGGTTGCCGTCGCAGTGCCAGATGAGTTCGATCCCGGCCTCCACCACCGGCTGGATGCAGCGCGCGAACTCCGGGAACCAGATGCGGTCCAGGCTGTCGATGTCCACCAGGGTGCTGCGCGAGTCGGCCATGTCGTGGTCCAGCCGGCAGTAGGGCGGCAGCCCGCCCTCGCGGTAGGCGCGCGCCGCGGCACGGTTGCGCAGCAGCGTCAGGTCGGCCTGCAGCTTGAAGTGCCGGGCGACCACGTCCTCGTAGAGCGCGTAGGCGCAGAAGTAGTTGACGTAGCCGTAGCGCCCGTAGGCCAGCCTGGGGAAGTTCACCATCCCGCCGTGCGCCGCCTTGAGGATGTTCGGGCCGAGCTCGGCCTGGACCTCGCGCTCCCTATCCAGGAGTTCGCGGACGCGGGCGTCCTCGTCGAACTCGGCGATGGCCTTCTCCAGGCGCGGGAACTCGAACTTCTCAAGGTGCTCGGCGGCGGCCTCCGGCGAGTCGATCAGCATCCCGTCGCACTCGATGCGCTCGGCGCCGGTGGTCGCGCCGGGCTCCGCGTCGTGCAGGCCGCCCTGGTCCATCTTGAGTGGATTAGTCGGGATCCACTGGTCGATCATGCAGGTACCGATGGCCCGCTGCATGGCGAGATACGTCTCCTCCGGTCTCTGGCGGTAGCTCCCCGCTGGCAGGCCCGCCAGCCGTTCGATCTGGGCGTGCTCCATGATGTTGATGAGCGCGCCGGTAGGAATGCCCTCCGTGGGCTTCCTGAGGATCGTCTCCAGGGCCAGCCGGGCGCACGCGCCCAGTTCCAGTGCCGCGCCTGCCGCGCTGCTCACGAGTCAGTCCTCCAAACCGAACCTGCCGGCGGCTTCCGCGGGGTCAGCACCGCGCTTGACCACTTCGCAGAGCGCCTTCTGGAATGCCGGCGGGTTCTTCACCTGGATCGCATTGCGCCCGAAGACCACGCCCCGGGCGCCCTCGTCGATCTCGCGGCGCGCGAGTTCAAGGGCCTCGAGCTGCGTGGGGGTCTTCTCGGCCCCCAGCCCGAAGATCGGGATCGGACAGCCGGCCACGACTTCGGGAAAGTCCTTCGTGTGGAAGGTCTTGATGCAGTCGGCGCCGAGCTCCGCGAGTATGCGGCAGCCGTTGCGGACCTGCTCGTGCAGCTCGTCGGCGGGGAGCTCGCCGGCATTGCGCGGGAAGTATTCTCCGATCACCGGCAGGCCCAGCTCGTGGCACCCGGCGCGCAGGTTCGCGAAGAGCTCCACGCCGCGCGCGTCGCGCTCCTCGCTGCCGGTCTGCAGCGTAAGGCAGACCAGGGCGACGTCCGCGCCCACCCGCACGGCCTCTGCGGGGCCGATCGCCCGGACCGCCGCGCCGTCGCGGTAACCCCACTCGAAGCAGAAGTGGCTGGACCAGTTCAGGCGCATGACCGCCACCGGCGCACCCTTGAAGCCGAAGATGTGGCTGGAGCGGTCGACGATTCCCGGCGAGAGCAGCACCGCGTCGACGCCGGGGTCGATCTTCTCGAGCGTGGCGTCGATATCGACCATCCCCGGAATCGGCCCGTCGAAGAAGCCGTGGTCCGCGGCGATGATCACCGAGTTCTCGTCGCCGTTGAAGAGCCTGCCCAGCCTCACTTCCTTGCCTGCCACGTGGCCTCCTTTCCTGCCTGCCCGTTCAAGTCCTGGTGACGACGCCCACCCCATTCCCGGGCCTATCAGGCCGTTGAAGAAGTGTTCCGGGGTACAGGTTCAGCAACTTGGCTACTCAAGAGAACGCAGGAGAGGATTAACCTTCCCAACGTGGTTCTTTCCGCATCAACTGCTCGACTGTTCATCTGCTCTCCTGCTCTAGCAGGCCGCTTTTCAACGGCCTGCTATGCTGGCACCTTCGCGGTGAGCAGTTCAACGCCGGCCGCGCGGGCGAGTTCCTGCGCCTCGGCGCGGCCGGCGTCGTCGGTCACCATGCAGTCCAGCTCCGCCAGGCGCGCGTAGGTGATGAACGAGCTCCGGCCGATCTTGGCCGAGTCGGTGAGCAGCACCTTGCGGGCCGAGTTGCGAAGCATCAGCTGGGTGGCGCGGGCGATTCGGTGATCGGTGGTCATCAGCTGACCGTCGGGGGTCAGCGCGTCGCAGCCCACGAAGGCGGCGTCCACCCGCATGCGCGAGAGGTTGTCCTCGACCAGCGGGCCGTAGAGGTCCGGGGAGGTTTCGCGCACCGAGCCGCCCAACAGGATGCACTCGACGGCGTCCGAGGACATCAGCGCCGAGACATTCGCCAGGCTGGTGGTTACCACCGTGAGGCCCTCGAGACCGCCCGCGGTGGCGATGGCGTGGGCCAGGGCCAGCGTCGTCGTGCCGGTGTCGAGGATGACGTGCTGGCCGGAGCCGATCAGGCCGAGTGCCCGGTCGGCGATCGCGCGCTTGGCCGCGCCGTGGATCTTGGCGCGCGCGTTCATGGCGAACTCCAGGCGGACCATCCGGGTGGGCACCGCCCCGCCGTGCCGGCGTTTGAGCCGGCCCTCGCGCTCAAGGCGGGCGAGGTCGCGCCGGATGGTCATCTCCGAGCAGCCCAGTTCGGCGGCCAGCGCGGTCACGCCCACGAATGAGTCGCGGTCCAGCCGCTCAAGAACCGTGTTTCGCCTCTGTGCCCCCAGGTCCACAAGTCGCCCCCCGCGTGATGTGCGATTCTGTTCGATTAAACCGCCAGAATCACATATGTCAACACCAAAATGGGGCAGAAGGCCCGAAAGACAGCATTTCCGAACAGACACGCGTCTTCGGATCCCCGGCATTTGGGATGGCTTTGGGATTTCCGGGCAACAGGTGCACCAATACCCGCCTGCGCGGTGGTATCATTGCGGAGGAGACAGGAGAGGGAAATCAACCTTGAGTCAGGACACCTCGAAAACCGACGGCGAATTGCTGGCCGCCCATATCAGGGGCGACCAAGAGGCTTTCGCCAGGATTTTCTCGCGACACGCGTCGCTGGTTTTCGGCGTCGCTCAGCGTGTCCTGGGAAACTCCGCCGAGGCGGAAGAGGTGGCTCAGGCCGTCTTCCTGTTGCTGGTCCGCAAGGCCCGGGGCCTGACCGGTCAAGCGAACATCGCCGGCTGGCTGCACCGCTCCTCCTGGTACGCGGCGACCGTTGCGCGCAGGAACCGCGCGCGACGCGCCGAGCGCGAAAGGGAGGCCGCCACAATGCGCCAGAACGCATCGCCCGAAGAGAAGTTGTGGAACCTGATATCGCCCAGACTCGACGCAGCGCTGGCCGGCCTGCCCGCAAAGCAGCGCGCGGCACTGGCCGCCTGCTATCTCGAGAGGCGGACCCAGGAGGAGGTCGCCCGAGAGATGGGTGTGCCCCGCAGCACGATCAACAGCTGGTGCCGGCGCGGACTGGCCCAGCTGCGCAGGAAGCTTGGCAAGGCAGCGGGCACGCTCAGCGCCACGGCGCTGGGCGCCATGCTTGTTGAGAACGGAAGCGTCGAAGTGCCGGCGTCCCTGGTAGCCGCAACCGTCAGCGCCATTGCGGCTCCGGCGGCGGGCGGCGTTGCGCTGCTGGTTGACGGCACGGCAAGAGCCATGACCGCCGCAAAGCTGAAGATGGCAGCTTTTGTGGTTTGCGCCGCCACGCTGGCCGGAACCGGTGCTGCGGTCGTGATTGCCGGGTTGCCGGCGGGTACGTCGGCGGCTCCCCTTGCGGGCCTACCTTCGGTTCCGGGTCCGCACATCGCAAGAATCAAGGCCCTCGGCGACAACGCATGGCTGAACCTCGGCAGGCCTGCGGCAGATTCCCGGTTCGGGCGCGCCGAGGGCCGCGCCTACGGCACCAAGATGGCTTTTGCCTCCGACCTGCGCGGGGCGTTCCTCTACGGCGCGGCGGGCATGGCCGGCCTGAAGCCTGACGGTCGCTACCGAGACGACCTCTTCTTCTACGACATCAACGCCCACCGCTGGATCTGCGTCTATCCCGGCACCGACCCCGAGCGCTTCACCATGACGCTCGACGAGAACCAATTCGAGATCACCGACGACGGCCAGCACCTGCCGGTGGCCATGATCCTGCAGGGCCACGAGCAGACCGCATACGACCCGGAAAAGGGGCTTTTCTCGTTCATGGCCTGTCCCTACAAGTGGAGGGGCCTGCTCGGCGCGCGCCGCAAGCGCTGGCTGGGATCACTCGACCACCCGGCGGTGAATGGCGAGTGGGCTCGGCACCCCTGGTTCTACGATGTCCGTGCCGGGCGCTGGAGCCGCCGGAAGGTCAGCGGCCCGGGGCCCGGGGCAGATTACTGCGGCTCGCTGGTAAGCCTGCCCGGGGGCCGCGGCAACCTGGTCTACAGGCGCGGCGGGGATTTCTGGCTTTACGAGCACGCCGCAAACACCTGGCGTCACGTCAAGCCGGACGGGCCTTCGCCCGACACTTCGGACTATGACGGGGTCAGCTGTTTCGACGCCGCGCGCGGAAGGCTATACGTCTTCAACCGCAACAAGAAGCAGCCGGGGGTTTTTCGCATCTACGACCTGGCCGCAAACGCCTGGATCGACCCCGCACCGGCGGTCCGGCCCGATTTGGTCGCTGGTTGCCTCTACGGCAGCACCGAGGCCATGGCGCACTTCGACAGTGCGAACAGAGTCGTAATCCTGCGTCTGCAGGGCAGGCGGGCCCGGAAACCCGGTATCTACGTCTACGATCCCGGGAAGAACCGGTGGACCGCCGAGCCTGTAACCGCCGGCACCGGCGGCCCGCACGGCTTCTACGATCCCGAACTCAACGCGCACTTCTTTTTCGACGCACGCGACCGCCGAACGAACCCGGGGGTGATACGGGTCTGGCGGTATCGCCGCGCTTCCAGATAAGAGACCCGCCCTGCCGGAGGACGCGCGTCCGAGGGACGCCAACTCCCGGTACGGCCCGCTTGGAGGAGTAATAATGAAGACTACCGTTTTCGCTGTCATGGCTCTGGCCATTGCGGTTGCCGGATCTGCCGGTGAGAAGACGAAAGGCAAGGCCAACGGCAAACGCGCCGGATCGGCACCGCTGGCCAAATTGCCCTCGGCGCCGGGCGCACACGTTTCCCGCATCAAGGCACTGGGAAACAACAAGTGGCTCAAACTGGGCAAGCCGCAGCCCGATCCCAAGTACGGTCTTGCTCCGGGCCGGGCCTACACCAACAAGATGGCCCCTGCTCCCGAACTGGGCGGCGCGTTCCTGATGGGCGAGGGCGTGCACGGCGGGGCCATGATGCGCGGGGGCAGGCTGCACTACAACGACGACGTGTGGTTCTACGACGCCCGCGCCCACCGCTGGATCTGCGTGTACCCCGGAACCGACGTCCGGAACTTCGAGTGCAAGATGGACAAGAACGGCTTCGAGGTCGACGTCAAGACCGGCCAGCACCCGCCCATCGCCATCGCCGTCCACGGCTACGAGTGCTTCACCTACATAGCGGCCGCGAACAAGTTCATGTGCCTTGAAAGCGGCAGTTCCTTCTGGCAAAAACGACTCGAGCCCCGGCGTTCCAAGTGGCGGGGGAAGCCCTCCTGGACTGCCAGAAAGGAAATCACCAAGAACCCCTTCTTCTACGACGTGAAAACCGGCCGCTGGCAGCGCGTCAAGAGCGAGAAGCGGGCGCCTGTTCCGGGGCTGTGCAAATCACTGATCTACATGCCGGAGTTCAAGAAGGTCGCCCTCTACGGCCGCCATGGCGACTTCTGGTTCTACGACTACGCCGCCAACAAGTGGTCGCACGTCAATGGCAAGGGACCGGCGCCCTCTTGCGGCGATTACGAGGGCGTCAGCTGCTACGACGGTAAGCGCGGCAGGGTGTACGCCTTCAACCGCAACCGAAACAAGCCCGGCAGTTTCGGCATCTACGAGGTCAAGACCAATACCTGGATAAAGCCGAACAGCAAGGTGCGGCCGGACGTTCTCGCCGGAAGTCATTACAGCTCCACCACGGCATCGGCGCACTACGACGCGGCCGGCGACGCGGTGGTGCTCTTCCTCCGCGGCGGGCGCAAGGCCAAGGCTCCGGGCGTGTACGTCTACGACGTCGAGAAGGACGAGTGGACGCCCAAGCGGACCAGCCCCCGCACCGGCGGCCAGCACGGCTACTACGACCCGGGACTCAACGTCCACGTCTTCTTCAACGCGGGCGACTCGAACACAAGACCGGGGGAGATAAATCTCTACCGCTACAAGCGGCGCTGAGGAATGGACGTTCGCCTCTTTCAACGGCCTGCCGGTACGGGGGACACTTGAACACAGGAGAACCAAGGATGAACCTCGAAGGGAGTGTAGGATGAAGCGGGAAAGAATCGGTTCTTTGTTGATTCCGGTGCTGACTGTGATCGTGATTGGCGCGGCCACGGGTGCTCGCTGCGGCGAGGGCGGGAAGTTGGTTCTCAACAGCCGCACGCTGCTGCGGGTGTGGATGGTCGAGCGCACGCCGGTGGTGATCGGCAGCAACGGGAAGTTCAAACAGCCGTTCACCCCGCACCTTTCGCGTGGCAAGGTACAGAGGAAAAAGATCGGGAGGTTCCAGTCGCCGCTGCCTCCGAAATCCTGGCGCGCCCCAGAGCTCGACGACTTCCAGTGGCAGCGGCAGCGGGCGCCGGTTGAGAAGGACGCCAGCAGCGCCAACTACAATCTCGACGCGCTGCACTCGGCCACGCGCAGCTCGATGATCTGCGCGCGGGCCAGGTTCCTGGTCGACGATCCGGCCGCGGCCGGTGACCTGCGCCTCTCGGTGAAGTACGTCGGCGGCGTGGCGGTCTTCATCAACGGCAAGGAAGTCAAGCGCGCGAACCTTCCCGAGGGCGAGCTCAAGCCCGACACGCTGGCCGAGAAGTACCCCGACGACCTCTACATCACCGCAGACGGCAAGCGCATGCAGCACCGCATCAAAATCTGGTCCAAGAAGCGCGACGAAGCGCGTTTCAACCGTCGCTACCGCCGGCTCAATGGCGTTGTCATCCCCGCTTCGATGCTGCGCAAGGGGCTGAACGTCCTGGCACTGCAGCTCTTCCGCGCGCCGGTGCACGAAAAGGCCACTACCGTAACGCGAGTGCGTTACGGCGGCATGGCCCGGACCTACGGCCTGTGGGCCTACGTGGGGCTGACCGATCTGAGTCTGACCTCTGCGACGGGCAAGGGCATCCGGCCCAACCTGGGCAGGCACGCGCCGGGCGTGCAGGTCTGGAACGTCGCGCCCTTCGACACGCTGCGCCTTGACTCCTTCGGTGACCCCGGCAGCAGCCCGGCGCCGGTCCGGATCGACGCGGTGCGCGGCGGCGCGCACTCGGGGCGCTTCGTGGTCAGCTCGAATCGGGCAATAAGCGGGCTCAAGGTCGAGATCTCGGAACTGGCAACCGAGGACGGCAAGACCAAGCTCCCGGCCGGGGCGATCGAACTGCGCCACGGCCGGCTGGCGCACCCCAAGTACACGCCGCGCCCGCGGCCGTACTTCGACGGACTTCTGCCCGGCGTACCGAAGAAGGTCCCGCTCGTGAAGCAGGTTATCGGGCGCGGCAGGCAGAAGGTCAGCGGCGCGATAGTCCCGGTGTGGATCACGGCGCGGCCGGCGAAGGACGCGAAGCAGGGGCTGTACACGGGCAAGATCACCGTGACCGCGGCGGGCCTCGAGAAGACTGAGATCGCTTTGCGCGTGCAGGTGCACGGCTGGAAGCTGCCGGAACCTGCCGACCGCCGTGTCAAGCACCTCAACGTCTTTTCACCCTACTCGCTGGCTGATCATTACAGGGTGCCACTCTGGTCGGAAAAACATCTGAAGCTTATGGCGAAGTCTTTCCGGTTAATGGCGGCGATCAACGCCCGGCGGGTGGACGTCGATCTTGTTCCGGGGTTGCGCCACAAGGATGTGGTGCCGCTCGAATGGTCCATGTTCCGACTGGTTCCCGGCAAGAACGGAAAAAAGTACGAGTACGACTTCTCGGCGGTCGAGAAGGTCTTCGACCTGGTGGAGAAGACAATGGGGGCGCCGACCAGCCTGCAGGTCAATTGCTGGGGTTTCGATTTCTGCAAGAGCGCGAAGACTACGAAGGGCCGCTGGATGGAATCACCCGCCCGCGTTCCGCTCCTGGATCCCAAGACCGGCAAGTTGACGCACCTGAAGAACCCGTCGTCTGGCACGGAGGAGAACTTCAAGTTCTGGAAGCCTATCCTCGACGAGTTGCGCAAGCGGGTCGAGAAGCGCGGATGGTTCAAGGTCACGCGCATTGGCCACCAGTCCTACTGCTATCCGCCGAACATCAAACAGGTGGACATCGCCCTGCGCATCTGGCCGGACGGGGCGTACAGCTTCACAAGTCATAGTGGGATTCTGAACGGTTCCTTCAAGGGCACGAAAGGCGAGATGCCGGTGACCTCCTCGGAGTGTGTCTGGACAGAGGGCCGCCTGCGGCACCGCGGGTACCGCCGATTGCTCGAGCCCGGACGCGGCAGGAGCATATGGAACTCCTGCGCGCGCAACGGCCACAAGGACAGTTCTTCGCTCATGACTCTCTTGCGCAAGCCGGAGGAGATGATCATGCGCGGCCACGACGGTCTGGGCAACATGATGACCGATTTCGTGCCGCTGGAGAATCCCAAGGCCAGGCGCCGCCGCTACTACCAGCGACTGCCCCTTATGGGCGGAGTGCTGGGCTCTAGCACAACCACCTTCCTGGTGGCGGGTCCCGAGGGCCCCGTGGCCACCGGCCGCTACGAGATGTTCCGCGAGGGCGTCCAGCAGTGCGAGGCGATCCTCTATCTCGAGCGCGCGCTGAAGAAGAAGAGAATCTCCGGAGACCTGGCCAGGCGCGTCAACGCCTACCTCGACGAGCGCAGCCGTGCGTTCGTGAAGGAATCGTGGCCGCTCGACCGTTGCGATCTTGACCGGCGGTTGTTTGCTCTGGCCAGCGCTGTCAGGGAGTGAACAAGGACGTGCCTGGACACGTCAGAGCAAACAGGGGGCGTTGAGACAGGATGATGAGCAGAGAGCATGTGACGAAGATGCTGTTTCTGACCGTTGCGATTGCCTCAGGCCTGGCAACGTGCATGGCCCAGGAACAGAAACCGGCTCAAGGCGCCAAGGCGAAGGAATCACCCGTAAACAACTGGGTCAAGATCAACGAAGTTCCCGCCAGCAAATGGACCCTCAATAGGAACGTGTCGCTGGTATACGCGCCGAGCGTCAAGCGTTTCGTCATGGTCATGACGGAAGGAGTGCGCTACCTGGACCTGGCGTCCAGGGTCTGGAAGGGCGCTCCGGTCAAAGGCAAATGGCCGAACCTGAAGAAGCGGCGCGGTATTTACTTCCAGGTGACCTGGGATCCGGGCTCAAAGAAGATCGTTTCCTATCTGCGAAACCGGACCTGTTCACTCGATCCCGGAACCTGGAAGCTCGTCGACCACAAGACGTCGCCTTCACCGGCGGCCGGCAAACGAGATCTGCTCAAGGCATGGGAACTCAAAGGCTACAACGGCGACCACAGCCTGTTGATCTGGGGATCTCTGTGCGTGGATCCGGTCAACAACGAGGCGCTGCTGCTGGGCGGCATGTCTAGCGCGCCGGAGGGGACGCCGGGATTCTGGCGATATGCGTTCGAGAAGAACGCCTGGACGCGGGATACGACGGCTTCGGAGGCTGCATCCAAGCGCAGGCAGGCCATCAAGGCACTCGAGGACAAGGTGTGGGATCTGCTCTCGCGCGTGCGAAACCGTTTTCACGCCGCTGAATTGGAGGAAGAGGCCGGGGCGAATCTGGCTGCCGCGGCCGAAAAGCTGGCGAAGGCCATTGACCAGGCGCATTCGGCGGAGAAGCATGAGCGCGTGGCAGCGAAGTTGAAGGCGGCAGCCGCCTCGGTTCGCAAGGCGATCCCGACCCTGGGCGCCAAACCCGGTGTTGCGGCGATCAATGCGCTGCTGGCAGGGCACCGCGGGTGTTTCGAAGCGGGGTGCGTGGGGGCGCCGGCACCGGTGCCGCGGTTCAACACGCAAATGGCCTACGATGCCTCGGCGAAGAAGATCGTGCTGTTCGGCGGCGATGGTTGGGATCGGCTATACGGTGACACATGGGTGTATGATTGCGCCACGCGCCGGTGGACGCAGCGATTTCCCGAGTCCTCGCCCAGACCTCGGGCCGGGAACGCCCTGGTTTATCTGCCCGGGAGCGGGAAGATACTGCTGATCGGCGGCTATGCCTACGGAGGTGCAAAAGATGGGTATCAGTCCGTCGTCGACCAGTGGATCTACGATACGGCCGCTAACCGCTGGACATGCATTGCGAATCCCAAACCGACAAGACGCCGTCGTCGGGAGGTGCTCTATGCCAATAATGTGCCCGTATGCGGGCCATCTACCGAATACCACACAAAGTCGGTCTGGCCGGCGGCCGTGGACGAGAACGATAACGTGCTGGTGGTGGGCGCGGGTAACCGACACGGCAAGAATAGGGCTACCCCGGTCTGGCTGTGTCGTTTCGTGCCCGATCAACTCAAGGCGGTCAAGCTGCCCGCCAGGGCGCCACGGCTCGTGGTCTATCGCAACTGGATGCAGGGCTGGGACCGCTATGGTCCAGCCGATCGCGACAAACAGGCAAAGACGATCGAAACGTTGAAGACCAACGTCTGGACGAACCTGAAGATACCGCGAGACGCCATCCAGCGGGACTATACGTCAACAACATACGATACACGTCGCAGGCAGTTGCTTTACTGGGGAGGTGGCCACAGCACCTGGATGGGAAGCGATATTCACCACTGGAGCCTGCGCGGCGGCCTGTGGTCGCAGTCGTATGACCCGGAGATCAATTTCGACTTCACCGCCGGATTCCTTGCGCCCGGTTTCCTGACATTCCGGAACCGGCCGCAGATTCCGGTTCATGCCTACAAATGCTACGCCTACGATCCGGTTGCCGACATGATGGTTACCTGTCACTTCAAGCATACCTTTACGTACGACGTGGGGCTCCGCAAATGGGTCGGACGGCCTTTCCGGCCGCCGTTTGATATCGACATCCTGCGTGTGGCGCTCGTAACCACGCCAAGGGGTGTCGTGGCCTGGGTGGAAAAAGGATTGTTTCTTTTCGACGGCAAGGCACGCGCCTGGAAGAAACTCCCGCTGGCGGGCAGGCCCGGCAGACCCTGGTGCGATGGCTCGGGCATCTCCTACGACTCCAAACGCGACTGCCTGTGGTTGGGCGGAAACGCGGGTTCGATCGGTAAATACGACATGAAGACGGGCAAGTACGCCCGGTTCACGGGTTGCCCGAAGGCACTGCGAGATGCCAAAGGAAGGAGCCCGGGAGTGCGGGCGATGACCTGCGTGGAGGATCAGGAACTGATGCTGTTCAGCCGCGTGAAGAAGCGAAAAGGCAGGAATTTCAACTACTGCTTCGATCTCAATGACGGCAAGTGGTACTGGCTGGAACTGCCCTATCGCGTGGGGAACAAGTCCGCCAATCCTGACGAGGGTTACCGGACCTGTGAAGCCTTGAACTACGATGCGGAATCGAAGGTTGTGATGCTCACGGTGGGACCCGGTGCGATAGAACGTGGCGGTCCGAAGAAGAGCCGCGTATGGCTGTTGAAACTCGACCGCAAGACCGCCAAGATGGAGGGAATCAGACATGCGAAATGATATTCGAAGAGGAAGACCAGGGGGGACAGACAGCAGGAGGGCGCAACATGGATCATAGACCGGATAGTCGGCGACTCGTCTCCATGGCTGTTTGTGCTGCTCTTGCCCTTTCAGCGGCTTCGCTCGCTGCCGCCGAGAAGCCCGCGCTGGCGAAGCGCATTCTGAAGGCCCCGGCCAACAAGTGGACTCCCATAACCGCCGACGGCGGCGCCGGCTGCTTCGCCAGCGGGACCGTGTACATGCCCCCGGTCAACGCCCTGATCAGCTGGGGCACCCGGATACACTCCGCGAAGTTCACCCGGCACGAGGTCTGCCACGTCGATCTTGAAAAGGCCAGAGTCATCGAGGCTTTTCCTCCGGGCAAGGAGAAATGGACGCCGAGGGGCATCGCTGGCTGGAAGTTCGGCGGCACGGTGGGTTTCTCGACTCGCGACGGCGTGAAACTCCCCCGGCGCATCCTGATGTACGAGCAGATGGCCTGGGACGCGCCGAAGGAGCGGGTTGTCTACTACATGGGTACCACCTTCGCCTACGACCCGGTTACGCGTCTGTGGCAGGACCTGAAGCCGAAAGGCAGCCCGCCCTTCCAGGTGCTTGGAGCGACGATGTGCTACGACGCTGCGGCGAAGCGCATCGTGCTCTTCGGGGGCTTCGGCGCCGAGGTACCCTACAGCGAGGTCGGCACCTGGTTCTACGACTGCGCCAATAACACCTGGTCCAAGCCGGAGTTCAACCCGCAGCTTCGGGCGGCCCTGGATGCCTCCCGCGGGCTGGGGGTTCGCGCGCGGACGCTGCGGCGGGACGCGCAGTACCTACTGGGCCTCGCCGGCGGGGAGCAAGAGAAGGCCGAGGCGGCGCTGTCCGCGGAAATCGAGAAGCTCGCAAAGGACGTCGAGAAGCCGCTGGGCCCGCTTCAGGCGGCCAAGGCCCCCCGGACCAAGCAGGACGCTGCGCGGGCAAGTGCCGGGGCCGCGCTGATTTCTCGCGCCGCCGCGACCGTGAAGAAGGCCCGGAGCCTCAAGGGGACTGCGCTGGTTGCGGCCCTGGAGAAAGCCGAGGACCTGCTCTTCTACCGCGCCGTCGAGGCGCTGCGTGCTGAGCCGTCGCCGCGCTGCAACGCCGACATGGTTTACGACACGAAGAACGGGGTCGTCGTCCTCTTCGGCGGCGACCACCTGGACATGAAGCTTTCCGACACCTGGGTGCTGGACACGAAGAAGGGCCTCTGGACCCGCAGGAAGCTCGGAATCCGGCCCGTGCCGCAGAGCACCCACTCGATGGCGTACCTAGAGAAGTCCGGCCTGGTCTTCCTGGCGAGTACGAAGGGGAACTGGGTCTACGATGCCGGGAAGAACGTGTGGAAGCCGGTGCCGGGCAAGACGCCGGTGAAATTCGGATCCGCCTTCCGTGTTACCGGCGTGCCCGGCACAGACATCGCGATGGGGTTGCTCACCAGGATGTATGGGCACACGCTCGAGGTTTTTGCGTATCGTCTCGATCCTGCCGGCGCCCGGGCGAAACACAAATCGGCGAAGGGGTGCCCGCGTCCGCCGCTGAGCAAGCGGTCGAAGTTCTCGCGCAAGTGGTACGACGACCTGCCGGCGCCCGATCCCGCGGCCTTCGCCGCGAAAATCAAGTCACTGCCCGAAAACAAGTGGACGCCGCTGCCCGGCAAGAAGGAGATCCGCGCGCGGACCTGGTCGAGCTGCACCTACGACAATCGGCGCCGGGAGCTCATCTACTGGGGCGGCGGGCACTCGGGCAACACCAACAGCAACGTCGATCACTTCTCGATGCGTACCGGTCGCTGGAGCCGGAACCTGGACTCCACCTGGAAGCCCTGGCCCTACGGAGCGATGGCCGCCTGTCCCAACGGGCGCACCTACTACGACGAGCCCTGGACCATGCACGCGCGCAAGACGTACGCGTACGACCCGGTGAGCGGCCTGGTGGCCATGGCGTTTGTCGGGGGTGGCGGTGACTACCGGCTGCGGAATGGAAAGCACGGCCGCTATACCTGGATGTATGATCCGCGCAGCGGAGCCTGGGTTGACCGAATTGACACCCCTTTCAAATGCCGCTACGCGGGTGCGGCCGTGACCACTCCCAAAGGGGTCATGCTGTTGGATAATGGCCAAGTCTGGAAACTGAACCTGAAGGCCCGCAAGTGGGAGAAGTTCGGCCCCCGCCAGAGGATGGGCGGCGGCGAGTACGACACCATGACCTACGATTCCAAACGCGACCGGCTGGTCTATCTCCAAGGCAATGTCCATTACTTCCCACTGGCAACGAAGAAGTGGAAGCGGGCGAAGGCCGGCGGCATCCGCAGTCGCGACGCGGTCTACGTTCCGAGCCAGGACGCGGTGCTGGCTCATGTGGGCAGCGGGAAGTTCAAGATCCTGCTATGCGCCGACGAAAAGGTTGTGAACGGCCCGGCGGGGAACTTCAAGGGTACCTGCAAGGGAATCAGCGAGCACGCGGTGACCATGGATCCAGAGACCGAAACGGTCCTGTGGATCGACGCCCACGGGTTCACCGGACCGTTCACGCTCAAGGCGTTGAAGCTGAACGTGAAGAAGCTGTCCGGCAGACAGTGACCGCAACGGACCGGGGCCACCGAGTCCCCGCCCTGGATGGCCGACCCCGGGGAAGAGAAAGCGAGGATGAGGTTGCTGAAATCGAAGTTGATCCTGCTGGCAGCAGTTGCGTCGACAGTCGGGTTGGCCCGCGCCTCCGACTGGGACGAACTCAAGGCGAAGCGCGCGCCGGTCTTCGAGTTCGTGAGCAAGCCGCAGGTTTCCCGCGCAGGAGACCGGGTGACCGTGACATTCGAGACCAAGGGTTTCTGCGACGTTACCGTGGTCGTTGAAGACAGGAATGGAAGAATCGTCCGCCACCTGGCTTCCGGCGTGCTCGGCCCCAAAGCGCCCGGGCCGTTCAGGCCGGACTCGAAGAAGCAGTCTGTTGTCTGGGACGGAAAGGACGACGCTGGACGGTACGTTGATGACAGGGAGGCACATACCATCCGTGTTTCGCTGGGGCTGAAGCCGCGTTTCGAGCGGACGCTGTTCTGGTCGCCCAAGCGGCGCCAGTCGCGATTGACACCGCTGGTCTGCGCCGGTGAGGAGGGCGTGTATGTCTACGACGGCGGCACGGGCATGGATTCGCTGCGGCTCTACGACCACGCCGGCGAATACATCCGGACCATATACCCTTTCGGTGCCCACAAGGTCGCCGAGGCCAAAGGCCTGGACTGGCGCAAGTTTCCCCAGGACGGCAAGCGCTTCCCGCTCAAGACGAATTTCCTGCAGAGCACCATGCTGACCAGCGGCACGAGCGGAACGAAAGCAAAAGCTGCGCACTACGGCATGGAAGGCACTGCGGCTACAGCCATGGCTGTGCGCAAGGGCCGAATCGCCCTCGCGCAGTTGCGACTCAACCGCCTGGGTGCGGATGGCGCGACGGCGGGGTTGCCCCTCCAGGGACCGGCCACCACCCTTTCGTCCGCGTCCCCACGATCCGTCGCCCTGAGTCCCGACGGAAGGTGGTTGTACCTGACCGGGTATGTCTACGGTCATGCCCGAAAGATGACGCAGAACATCGTCTTCATGCTCGATTGGAAGTGCATACCCGCGGTAATGCGCTTGGACATGGAGTCGAACAAGCCCATGAAACTGTTCGTGGGCGCATCGAGTCTCAAGCAGGCGAAGCCGAACGATCTGCTCCGTGTGCCGACATCCGTCGCGGTGGATGCTGCCGGACGCGTTTACGTCACGGACCAGGTGAAGAGCCGGGTCTTCATCTTCGATGCGGGAGGTAAGCTGCTCAAGCAGATCAAGGTCGCGAATCCGGCACAGGTGTTCGTTCACCCGAAGAACGGCGAGATCTACGTCTTTTCATGCAAGGTGATGAACCAGTTCGATCAGAAATCGGTAAACAGCGCGCTCCACCGCTTCGGACCGTTCGAGGCGCCAGAATCCAAGCAGGTCTGGAGCCTGCCTCTCAATGACAGGTTTGATGCTCGCTACACGTCGAGCGGATACAGGTGGCGGGTCGAGATCGACGGATGGACCGACAAGCCAACTATCTGGTTGATCGGTGAAGGCAAGAGGGCTGACGTCTTGTCCTCGCGCGGGCTTATCAAGAGCAGGCACAATCTGGTGCCCGAATACGGCCATCTGCTTCTGCTGCGCCCCAGCGGCAAGAAGCTTCGCGTGGTCCGCAGGTTTGCCGATGATGTCGCGAAGGACTCGGTACCGCTCATGGTGCAGGCGCATCACCGCCAGCGGTTGTATGTGAACCCGGCAAACGGCCGGGTTTACGTATCAGAGGGGGACGGCGCCGCCTTCTGGAAGTCGTTCTCCCGCGCTTACGAGGTTGACCCCGACACGGGAAAGGTTCGCGTTGTCGAGCTCCCGTTTCACGCGGAGGACATGTGTTTCGACCTGAGCGGCCACGCCTACCTGCGAACGGTCAACCTCGTCGGCCGTTATGACCCGAGAGGGAATCCCTGGCGCGAGGTGCCGTGGGACTACGGAGAGCAGCGCAACGGTGTCGGTTTCGGCTGGATGGGTGGCATGAAGAGGGCGAAACTGATTTCGGCGTTGGTGCTGCCCAGCGACGGCAACTGGCATCACGGCGGCATGCACGTGTCCGCCCGGGGCCACCTCATCGTCGCGTGCCTGCTTGGGTTCTCGACGAAGGTGAAGACGCGTGCCAAGTACGTCCACCGAGGAAAGCCCTATCGGCCGGACGTCTTCCCGGGCCGCCTTGCGAACGGACGCGGCGGTGCGACCGTCATCCACATCTTCGACCGGCATGGGAAACTGGTTGCCGAAGATGCCGTGCCCGGACTGGCCGATCTGTACGGCGTAGCCATCGACCGGGAAGACAGAATCTACACGATGTCCGCAGCGACGCGGCATTTCGATGGCAAGCGCTACTACAACTCCAGAAGCGGCACGTTGATCAAGCTTCGGCCGGGAAAGTCGCGCGTGCTCACCAGCTCAAAACGGATACCGATTCCCCTGCCAAAAGAGAAGTATCCCAGGCGTCCAATTGACATCTCGAGCGGGATGCAGGGAGAGGCCTGGGTTGAGAACGCCGAATGGCTTTTCGGCGGTGTAGGGTTCGGCGGGAAGAATACCGGCAGCGGTTGTGCCTGCTGGAACGCGCGTTTCGCCCACGACTGCCTCGGGCGCTCATTCGCGCCCGAAGTCGATCGCTACAGCATCGCGGTGCTGGACAGCGCGGGCAACGTCATCACGCGGATCGGGGCCTATGGCAACGTCGATGACGGCAAGCCGTCGATAGCCGAAGGAGGCCCTGCAAAGCCGCGCAGCATTGGCGGTGACGAGATAGCCCTCTATCACGCGCCCTATCTGGCCACGCATACCGATCGGCGTCTCTTCGTTGCCGATCCCGGAAACGAGCGCATTCTGAGCGTCAGGCTCGACTATCACGTCAGCGAGAGCTGCCGTCTCGGAAAAACAACCGACACCGGTTCCGGCGAGCAGCGGAAGTGACCGGAAAGCGCAGCAGCAAGGTGATCATGGCCGACTTGCGCCCTTAGCCCGGAACCCTTCTTCAACGGCCTGCCGGGGGCCGGGGGTCACTCGCTGGTGTTCAGCCTCTCCTCGACCCGGGCCTGGTCGCTATCTTCGACGGTGAAGCACTGCGAGTGGTCCTCGTCGAAGACCGGGCGTTCCACGCCGGAGCAGGCCAGCCAGCCGGCCACGCGGTTCATGACCGAGTGGCCGCCCGAGCGGTGGTCGAGCTTGCCGAGGGTCTTGAGCGTGTGCGCCTGCGGCAGCGCGCCGAGCAGCGACCCGAGCACGCGCCCGTCCCGGCTCTCGGCGTGGAAGTGCACCACGTTACGCGCGGCCACTGATCAACTCTTCAAGAATGTCGAGCAAGCTCGTGTCCCGGGAAGGGTTTCCACCGTTGCCCCGGCCGGATCGCCCCGCAGCGCGGGCCGGAATCTTGAGATTGGCCGGCGCGAGTCCTTCGCCCGCCGCGGAGACCGCCACCTCGCCCTCCCGCCCGTCGGAACGGACCGCGAAACGGGCCAGCCCGCCGGCGGCAGGCAGGCGGGCTTGGCCCGCGAGACTCGCGGGGCCGGAGATTTCGAGGTGCAGGTCGTGCTCCGCGCGGGAGCAGAGGTTTCCTTCGCGATCGAGAATCGCGGCGGTCACCAGGGCCACGTCCCGGCCGTCGGCGAGCAGGAGGTCCTGCTCGAGCCTCAGCTCGACGCGCGCGGGATCGGAGGGCGTCACCCGGCGGTCCCTGACGATCGCGTCTCCGGACGCGGCCACCACCTCGATTTCTCCCGGCCGGTATTCAACGCTCCACTCCATCGGAGGATGGGGCAGGTGGGGCCAGCGTTCTCTGCCGGGGCGGGCGGCGCCCATGCTCCTGCCGTCAAGGAAGAGCTCCGCCTCGGGGCAGTTCGTGAAGACGATTACCCGTCGGGGCTGACCTTCGCTGCCGGGCCAGTCCCAGTGGCAGCAGATGTGCGCCATCGGTTCGGGATTCCACTGGGACTGGAAGAAGTAGTAGGACTGGTAGGGCAGGCGGAAGGCGTCGACCATCCCCCTGGTGCGATAGGTGCCCTTCGCGGAGTAGTCGGCGAAGACCCACATCGCCCCGCCGCAGAACCACTCACGCCGGTAGAAGCGGGACCAGTGTTCGGCGTAGCATTCCCAGATTTCGAGCTCCCCTTCCCAGTCGCCGCGCAGGCAGCACCTGTCGTTGAGCACGCCCTCGCTCATCATGCTCACCCGGCCGGGATCTCTGTCACGGGCCACGTCGTAGGCCGGACGGCCCTGTTCCAGGTCGTGAACCGCTCCGCCGTTGTAGGCCACTATGTCGCCCAGCCGCGACACGCCGGCCAGGTCGTTGGCCTCCCAGCGGCCGCCGACCACCACGGAGGTGGGGCGGTCGGGATCGGCGAGGTGAAGTTCGTCGTTCATGGCCGCCACGGCGCGCAGCGCATAGGGCCACTCGTCTTCCTGAAGCCAGTGGCGCTTCTGCCGCTCCCTGGGATCGGGATGCCGCTCGCCGCGGACCGGAGTGAGCATGATTTCGTTGACGGTGTTCCAGGCGATGATGCAGGGGTGGTTGCCGTGATGCTCGACCATCTCGCGCATCAGCCGCCTGGCGTTGTCGACGGCCGGTTCGCCGTCGCGCGCGCGCACCGAACCGTGCCAGAAGGGCTGCTCCTCCATCACCATCACGCCCATGCGGTCGCAGAGCTCCAGGACGTATTCGTGGCGCGGGTAGTGAGACGTGCGGATGAAGTTGATGCCGGCGTCCTTGATGAGGCGCAGGTCGCCGTCGAAGACGCGCGTCGGGCAGGCGTTGCCCAGGCCGATGAACTCCTGGTGCAGGTTGACGCCGCACAACTTCATCCCGCGTCCGTTGAGGCTGAACCCCCGATCGGGATCAAAGCTGAACCACCTGAAGCCCAGCGGATTGGTCTCGCGATCGAGCAACCGGCCGCCGCTGCTCAGCTCCGTCTCGACGTGGTAGAGCGCCGGGGAATCCGGAGACCACAACCGCGGATCGCGCACCTCGAGATTCACGCATGCCGTGCGGTGGATCCCCAGCCTCTTCGGCACCAGCCGGCTCTCGCTGCGCGCGACCTCCCGCCCCTCGGGATCGAGGATCTTGTGAACCATGAGCAGCTGGTTCCCGGCCGGCCGGCAGCAACGCACCCGGGCGGTGATCTCGACTTCAGCGCTCCGGGGCGTAACCCGTGGAGTGCGGATCCTGATTCCCTTGTGTCCGATATGACAGGCGGGCCTGATCTGGATGCGAGCCGGCCGGTAGATCCCGCCGAAACGCTCCCAGTCGATGGGGTCGGGGGGCGCCGATCCGGGGCGGGGGGCGTTGTTCGCCCGTACCGCGATCAGGTGCTCGCCTCCCCGGGCCAGCGCCGGTGTGACGTCCAGGCGGAAGGACAGGAAGCCCCCGTCCCGGCCGCCGACGTATTTCCCGTCGACCCATACGTCGCTGTAGTTGGCCACCGCCTCGAATACCAGCAGTACCCTGCTTTCGGCGTCGCGGTCGCGCGGCAGGCTCAAGCGCCTGCGGTACCAGGCGGGCCCGACATACGCTTCGGCCTCCGGCGTTCCCGGGCGCATGTCCTCGCTGTTCCAGGTGTGGGGCAGGAAGACCTCTTCCCACTGACCGTCATCGAATTCCGGCAGCCGGGCTTCGGGGCACTCGCCCGGGGCGAACCTCCAGCCCGCGCGCAGGTCCAGATCCTGAAGGTTCCGGGCGTTGCCCATCTGTTTCTCGTTGAGTCTGTCCATCGGGACCCCTTTCGGACACCCACGATAGCGCGCACGGGCCAATTAGCCAGTTGCCCCCCGCTGCGCCGGATTTCGCGCCCGATGGGGAGGCCGGCACAGGCCGCCGCGCCGGCGGCATAAACGCCTCTCGCGCAGCGCGTTATGGTGTGAGAAGGCTGATGTCCTGGCTCGACCACTCAAGCGCTGGAACAGCAAAACCGCGAAAAGAACGTATGGTCGACCCTGAGTCGATCATGTATAAGATGGAGGCGACCGGAGGACGCATGCCCAGCTCGGAGTTCACCCGCGAGTTGCTCGCCGCCAGGAGCAGCCTGTTCGGCTTCATCCTGGCGATGGTGCGTGACTTCAACCTTGCGGAGGAACTCTTCCAGGAGGTTAGCGTGCGCATCCTCGAGCGCGAGGAGGAGTTCACGCCGGGCACCAGCTTCGGGGCCTGGGCGCGGGCCTTCGCGCGCCGCACGGTGCTCGAGGAACAGCGCCGCCGGGGCCGGCTGATGCTCGATGACCGCGCGGTGGCCGCGGTTTCCGAGAAGATGGACGACGACGGGGACGAGTCCGGGCAGCGCGAGGCGCTGCGCCACTGTCTGGAGAACGTGCACCGCAATTCCCGGCGCCTGGTGGCGCTGCGGTACGAGCAGGACCTCAGCATGGAGGAGATCGGCTCCAGGTTGGAGCGTACCGCCGGGGCGGTGCAGGTCGCGCTCAGCCGGGTGCGCGCCTGGCTGGCCGATTGCATCCGTAACCGACTGACGGCGGGAGCCGAGACGTGAGCGGGATCAGCAAGGAGCATCGCCTGCTGGTCGACCGCTACGTCGACGATCTATCCTCACCGGAGGAAGTTGCGCGCCTCAACCAACTGCTGGTCGAATGCCCGGGCGTGGCCGAGTACTTCGCCGGGGTCGCCCGACTCAACTCGTTGCTCCTCGAGCAGGCCCGCGAGAAGGTTATCGCCAGGGCGGAGTCGGCGGCCGTCGCCGTGGACGAGGCCGCCGGGTCGCGCCGGGTTCGCGGCAGTTCGTCCCGGCGTCGCCGGCCGGTGTCCCGGCGCAGGAAAGGCGTCTCCGGGCGACTGCGGGCAGGGGGGCGCGGTCGCCATGTCGCCAGGGGCCAGACGGTCAAGGGCAGGCGGGGGCGCCGATCGCTCTCCCCGGTCTGGCTGCTGGCCGCCGGCGCTGCCGCGGCGGCGGTGATCCTTCTTGCGGCGCACGTCTTCCGCGGGGAGCCGCCGCCGGCCGTTTCGACAGTACCGGCATGGACAGCCAAGGTCCGGGAGTTCCGCGGCAAGCCGAAGGTCTACCGGGGAGCCGATGAGATTGCGCTGAAGCCGGGTGTTGCCCTGAGAGCCGGCGATCGGGTGCTCACCGACAAGGGCTCGCTGCTGGCCCTCAGGTACGACGACGGCACGGTGGTGGAGCTCAATCGCGGCGGGCGTCTCACCCTGGGGGCACCCAGCCGCTCCAAGCAACTGGTACTGGACTCCGGCGACCTCTACATCACCGCGATGCGGCAGCCCCGGGGCCACCCCCTGATGCTCAACCCCGGGGGCTACGACCAGGTCATGGTGGTCGGCACGCAGCTCGAGATGTGCCGGTTCGGGAACACCTCGGTTCTCAAGGTGGCTGCGGGGCGGGTGCGGTTCGGGGCTGCCGGGAAGCTGGCGGTGCCTGAGCGTCACGCCTCCCGGGTGGCTCGCGGCGGCAAGCCCGAAGTGCCGCGCCCAACCGATACCAGGGGAATCGCTCCCTGGAGAAGAAACCGGCCGCCCTGGATAGAGCCGGTTACCGTCAGGACCGGTGCAAACATGCCCGCCAGGGTAGTGCTGTCGGCGGGCGACCGCGACGGCGATCACCTGCGCTATGAACTCACCCGCTTGCCGAAGCACGGCAAGATGGTCGGCAGCCCGCCCGACCTGATATACGAACCGTTCGAGGGTTTCAGCGGCGAAGACGAGCTGCGCGTCAGGGTCAGCGACGGACTCGCCGAGTCGGAGGAGGTCAAGATCGCACTGGAGGTCACCGCGGTCGAGATACCCTTGGCAACCAGGCCCCTGGACGCGCCCCCCGCACCGAAGCTGCCGACCGCCCTGCTCGAGGCCGGGCCGGGGCGCGGCAAAGCGCCTCTCAGCGTGAATTTCTACGCGCAGGGATCCCGCGCTGCCGACGGGGGCAAGGTCAAATGTGCCTGGAACTTCGGCGACGGAAGTCGCGGCGAGGGTATGACCGCGAAGCACACCTACCGGGAACCCGGCGAGTACACGGCCAGGCTCACGGTTACCGATGCGCAGGGCCTCAAGGCCTCACGCGAGTTCAAGGTCACGGTGCTGGACCTGAACAGCGTTAGTGCCCCCACGAGAATGCGGTGGCACTACAAGAAGAAGGGCGGGCAGTCTTACTTTTCGTGGCGGGACAACTCCGACAACGAGGACGGCTTCTACGTTGAGAGGGCCATGGGCCGGGGCAAGAACCTGAAATTCGAACGCGTGGCCACGCTGGACGCCGGCCAGACGCACTGGCGGGTGGAGCTTCCGCGCGGCGGGAGCGGCAAGTGGTTCACCTTCCGGATTCGCGCGTTCAGGACCGGCGAGGACGGCAAGACCAGAGTCTCGGCCGCCAGCAACGCGATTCCCATTCGCTGGGGTTCCAGTGTCAAAAACCTCAGAGATGTGAACTGGCCGCCGCCGTGGCTTCGCAAGACCAAGTGACGATCTTGAAAGGGCTGAACCTGGCAGGCCGTTGAAGAACGGCCTGCGCCAGAGCTAGTCAGACCCCTCGTCGGATTCTCATCGGAGAATCCGGAAGTTGGCTGCTGAGATGAGAACTGCGCGCGCCGGCGCGATTCGCCAGGCGGGCCGGAAACCGGGGCCGGCCGCGGGAACCTCTACCGCCGGCCGGCTCCCATCATCAGTTCGCGGCGTCTATGGGTATCCCCAGGCGTTTCATCTTCTTGTAGAGCGAGGCGGGATAGATCCCCAGCATTCGTGCCGCGGCGGCCTTGTTGCCGCCGGACTTCTTCAGGGCGGCGAGGATGGTGCGTTTTTCGACCTCCCTGAGGTCGAAGCACTCGGTGCCGGGACCCGGCGGCGCATCAGCGGTGGGCGCGGCGCCGCCGGAGAGCAGCGGGGGCAGGCTTTCGCGGGAGATGCCCTCCTCGCCGGCGACGATGAAGGCGCGTTCGATACAATTGACCAGCTCGCGAACGTTGCCCGGCCAGCCGTGGGCCGCCAGGGTTTCGAGCGCGTCCTCCAGTATCGGCTTGGGTGAAACCCCGGCCCGTCCGGCGCACTCCGCCGAGAACCTCTCGGCCAGCAGGGGGATGTCCTCCAGGCGCGCGCGCAGCGGCGGGACCTCCAGGCGCACCACGTTCAGCCGGTAGAAGAGATCTTCGCGGAGCTTGCCGGACTTGACCGCTTCCTCCGGCACGCGGTTGGTGGCCGCCACCACCCGAACGTCGGGCTGGAGTTGCTCTTCGCCGCCCACGCGCTCGAAGGCCTCGCCCTGCAGGACGCGCAGCAGCTTGGCCTGCACGTGCGGGCCCATCTCGGTGATCTCGTCGAGCAGCAGCGTGCCGCCGTCGGCGCGCTCGAAGCGGCCCAGCCTGCGGCTCTCGGCGCCGGTGAAAGCGCCCTTCTCGTGGCCGAAGAGCTCGGATTCCAGGAGGTTCTCGGAGAGCGCCGCGCAGTTGACCTTGACCAGCGGCGAACCGGCCCGCGGGCTTTCGTAGTGCACCGCGTTGGCGACCAATTCCTTCCCGGTGCCGGTCTCGCCGGTGATCAGGACCGTCGCCCCGCTGCGGGCGACCTCGCTGATCATCCCGCGGAGCTTCCGGATCGCCCGGCTCTCGCCGAGTATCTGGCCCAGGCCCTGTTCGGCCGAAAGCCTCTCGCGCAGTGCCTGGCGCTCGCGCAGCGCCTGGCGGTGCTCGAGGGCCTTGTCCACTTCGGCCAGCAGCGACTCCAGCGAGAAGGGCTTGGGCAGGTAGTGGAAGGCCCCGCGACGCATGGCCTCCACGGCGGTGTCGACGTTGGCGTAGGCGGTGATGACCAGCACCGGCGTGGCCGGGTGCTCCTTGCGGACCAGCTCAACCAGGTCGAGGCCGCTGGCCCCGGGGAGGCGCAGGTCGGTGATGACCAGGTCGAACTCCCCGCTGCCGAGGAGCACGGTTGCTTCGCCAACCGAACCGGCTGTGCTGACCGCGTGGCCCTCGTCCTCCAGGCCGCCGCTGAGCTGAGAGCTGACGGTGGGGTCGTCTTCAACGACCAGGATGCGGCCGGTCACGACCCGGACTCCCCGCCGACCGGCAGGCGCAACACCGCCTCGGTGCCGCCGTGTTCGCCACGCCGCAGCGTGGCGCTCCCGCCGTGTACCTCCGCGATTCGCCTGACGATGGCCAGCCCCAGCCCGCTGCCGTGCTGCTTGCCGGTTACGAAGGGCTTGAACAGCGAGTCGACCTCTGCGGGATCGATGCCCGGGCCGCTGTCGGCGATGACCACTTCGACCTGTCCGCCGCCGGCGGGGCGGGAGATCACCGTGAGCCTGCCGCCGCGGTCGCCCATGGCCTCCAGCGCGTTGAGCAGCAGGTTGAGAAAGGCGCTGCGCAGGTGGTGGGCGTCGCCGACCAGGTCGGGGAGCTCTTCGCTCATCTTGCGCACCACCGTAACGTTCTGCTCTCCGGCCCAGGGGGTAACCAGTGCCAGGGCGGACTCCAGCACGCCGTTGAGATTCAACGCTTCGCGCTGGACGTGCGACCTGCCCGCCGAGCGGGTTACCCGGGTCACGGTTTCGCTGAGCGTGTTGATCGACTTCGAGAGGTGCTCGGCGATCTGCTCGGCCTTCTCCTGACCGCGAACCGCCTTCTTGAGCCGGCCGGCGGAGAGGGCCATGCCCGCCAGTGGGTTCTTGATCTCGTGGGCCAGGGTCGAAGCCATTTCCTCGAAGGCCAGCGCCGCATCGGGGCCGCGCTGCTGGGCCTCGAAGCTCTTGAGCAGCACGTCGAGTTCGTCGCGGCGCCAGGCGTTCTCGACCGCCAGCGCGGCGTAGCCGGCAACGCGCTCGAGGAACCCGATGATCTCGCCGTTGAAGCGTTCGCGCTTCCTGCTGTTGCACTGCAGTAGGCCGACGATGCGCTCGCCGGACTTCAGCGGTACCAGGGCGATGGACTCGTAACCGCAGGCCATGCAGGTGCCGCGGACCTCCTTCTCGTTCACGGCGCCGCTCTTGACCAGGTCCGAGGCGGCGTTGGTCCAGAATGTGCCGTACTCGGTGAAGAACGTCAGGCCGGAGTCGGCCTGGCCGCGAAGCACCCTGCCGCACATGCACTCCAGGACTGACAGACCGCCGGGGTCGCGCACCAGGTCGCCGCAGTCCTCGCAGCAGCAGAGGCAGTTCTCCTCCTCGATGAAGCTGTCCTCGAAGCCCAGGTAGGCGTAGTAGGGGTAATCGTCGCGGCGGTCGTGAACGCGCAGGCCCAAGGCCTCGCAGCCGGTGGTGCGCGAGAGGGTCCCGAGGACGTTCCTGACAGCTGCGGGGAAGTCCGATGAGTCGCAGAGCTGTTCCAGTATGGCGGTGTAACTCTCAGCCAAAGAGACTGATACGCTTCCAGGCTGCAAGCTGGTTCCTCCCGGGCACCGGCGGCGCTGTCGGGAACTAGGTTAGTCCCCCGCCCAGTGCGGTCAACTCCAGAATGCCCGGGCCGCTGCAGGACAGCGTGGCCGGATGGCGCATCCAGCGACTGATCGCTGCGATGCTGTGCACGGCATGGACAGGCACGTCGGGCCCGGCGCCGGGTGCTTCTTTCAAGCATCTTGCCCGGCGGGGTTTATGATTGCGTCCCGAACCTGTCGCTGGCACGTGCGTTGCTCTTAAGGTCGTAGGACGAGAATCGCGGGGGACGGATGATGAAGTGGATCAAGAGAATCGCGCTGGGACTCGTGCTGGCCGCCGGCTTTCTGGTGATCGGCGGCTGGATCTTCTACAAGACGCAGATGACCCACCACACGGTCAGCGGCACGCCGGGTAAGGTCGAGCCCACCGGCGACAGGCTGCGCGACTCGATCCGCCGGGGCATCGAGTACCTGCGCGTGCAACAGGAACCCGACGGGGAGTTCTCCGCCGGCGTGCTAGACCCCAAGCCGGCCTTCACCGCGCTGGTGGTCGACGCGGCCGTGCGCAGCCCCGAAGGGCTCGACGAGAAGACCCCCTGGGTCGCCAGGGCGGTGAAGGCGATAGTGTCGCACCAGCAGCCCGACGGGGGGATCTACACTCCGATCCTGGGCATGGAGAACTACTGCACCGCGGTCTCGATCATGGCCCTGGCGCGGGTCGACCGCCAGAAGTACGCCACGGTGATCGAGAAGGCCCGAGACTACCAGCTGGGCATCCAGCGCGGGGACGGCGGCGTGGGCTACAGCGCCAGGGGCGGCCGGGCGGATCTCTCCAACACCGCCATGTGGCTGGAGTCGCTGCGCAAGGCGGGGATCAGGGAGGACAGCGAGGAGTTCAAGCGCTGCCGGGCCTACATAACCGCCTGCCAGAACAACTCCGAGGACAACAGTGCGGCCTGGGCCACCGACGACGGTGGCTTCATCTACCGTCCGGGACAGTCCAAGGCCGGGTCCTACAAGGACCGCGACGGGACGCTGCGCCACCGCTCCTATGGACTGATGAGCTACGCGGGCCTGGTGTCCTTCCTGTGGGCCGGCGTGGACCGCGAGGATCGCAGGGTGCGCTCGGCGATGCGCTGGGTCAGGAACAACTGGACGCTGGAGGAGAACCGCAACCTCAGGGACGCGGGCCTCTACTACTACTACATGACCATGGCCAAGGCGCTCTCAGCCTACGGCCAGCGGCAGGTCACGGAATCCGACGGCAAGGCCCACGACTGGCCGGTGGAACTGTCGGAGAAGGTCATGTCCCTGCAGAGCCCGGACGGCTCCTGGAAGAACTCCAACGAGCAGTGGTTCGAATCCGACTCGATCCTGGTGACCGCCTACATGGTCAGGACGCTGTCGATCTGCCACGAGGCTGTCAACGGCGGGAGCGGGGGTGTCGTCAAGGGCAGGAAGTGAAGCCCGCGAGCCCCTCCGGCCAGCAGGCCGTTGAATAACGGCCTGCTGGAGCAGGAGAGCAGTTGAACAGTAGAGCAGCAGATTGTGGAAACGGCCCAATCACAGGGCTTGGCCTCCCCCGCGTTCGAATGCTCCACTGTTGTAGTGCTCAACCTGCAGCTCGCACCACTTCTTCAACGGCCGGCTAGATGCGCTTGAAGGTCTGCGCCAGGTAGCGCGAGACTCCCGCGGTCGAGCGGATCATGGGCAGCTCCCAGAATATGCCCCTGGCGCTGGCCGGCGGCTTGCTCGAGAGCTCCTTGATCACGAAGGGGAAGACCAGTGCGGGCAACCCGCGCAGCACCGCGGCGACCAGGAACATGGTCTGCAGCCGGTAGGTGAATATCAGCGGGACGTGCGCGGCCACGAATCCTCCGGCCAGCGTGCAGGCGCCCATTACCATCAGCATGGTGGCCATCATGTAGGCGTAGCAGCGCATGCGCCGCTTGGGGGTGGCCGCCTCCATGACGTAGTTGAAGCTGGCCAGGTTGACCCCCGCCCAGCACGCCCCGCCGAGCAGGTGCGCGATCACGAAAAAGGGTAGCGCGGGCGGCAGCAGGTAGAACACCGGGATGGTCGCCAGGCTCAGGGTACAGAGCCTCAATACCGTGCGGTTTCCCCAGCGGTCGGCCACGCGTCCCCAGAAGCGCACGAAGAGCATGCTGGTGGCCATCGCGCAGCAGGGCAGCAGCGCGAAGGTCCCGTAGTCGTAGCCCAGGTCCCGCACCAGGTACACCTGGAAGAACGCGTAGGTCATGTACGAGCCGCCGTGCATCACCGCCAGGCAGACCGCGAAGTTCGCGAAGTTGCTGCGCCCGACCCTGCTCAGAAACTGGAGGTAGCTGAAGTCGCGGACCGGGGGGCGCTCCCTGACCGGCGGTTCGAACTGGCGTCGGAGCAACCCCGCCGAGACCAGGCGCGACGCCCCGGCCAGCGCGAACAGGAAGGCGAAGGCCGCCCAGGGAGCGCTCTTCGGTTCGCCGTACGACCACCTCAGCGAGTAGCCTGCCGACAAGGCCACGCCCCCGCTCAACGCACCGAGCAGTAGCCCGCGCCAGGCGAAGTGCCGGCTGCGTATCCGCTTGGGAACCAGGTCGCTCATCCAGCTGGCCCAGGGGCTGTAGCTCAGGTGCCCGCAGACGCCGTAGGCACCGTAGACAGCGATGGCCAGAACCACCGCCACCTCTGCCGGAGCGAAACCCGTCAGGGCAAAGCTTGCGCAGGCCACCGCCTGACACACCACCGCCCAGAAGCAGAGACTGCGTCGCGATTCCAGTCGCGCACCGATCAGCGGCGCGGACAACTGCGCCGCGGCGCAGAGCAGCGCGTACCCGCCGGCCAGCGCGGCCACCCCCATCTCGCCCGCGCCGATGCTCAGCAGCGCGGGAATCGCGAAGGTCACCACCAGGCCATGGGTGATCATCGCGAAGGCGCCCTCACCCAACGAGTAGGACAGCGCCCCGCGCACGATGCGGGCCCCCGGTCGCTTGATGGTCTTCAGCGACCTGGTGTAGGGCGTGTGGTAGCTTTCGTCCGCGCCGATTGCGCGCGTATTACTCACGGAAAACCTCCGCGATCAAAGCATCGTTGCCGGTGTCCGAGCTTCCCGTCGGCGACCTCAACTCCTAGTAAGGAGAGCTGCCCTTCCGGCATAACCTCCAGCAGGCCCTTCCTGAACGGCCTGCCAGGGCGGTGGAACAGGAGAACTGACGGTGGTTGGCAACAGCTCTGTTTGTGCCCGCAGCATGGTTGTCTCCCGGAAGAACATCAGAGGGTTCTCTGCGCGCATTATCGTCCGGAGGTCACGGGGTCAAGAGCCGGATGGTGCCAAAACGCCTTGAAACGATAAGAATCTCTCGGCCCTTCCGATTCGAGCGGGGGCTTCCGGCAGCGAGCCCGACGAAACGGGTGCCGGGAATTCGCAGCCAACCGCCATGCCCGCAACAAGTTGCGCTATTGGAGGCAACTGCGCACTTCTCGCCGTGACCTGACCGTATTGCAGTGGTTTAGGAGTACTGACCGGTCAGTACCGGGTTCTGGGCGGGGGAGGTCGATGGCAAAGGACAAGCGCAGCGCGATCCTGCGCGCGGCCGAGGAGATGGTCAGAGGTCGCGGCTACCACGAAGTAACTATGGAAGAGGTCGCCAGGGCTGCGCATGTCAGCAAGGGCACGCTTTACACGTACTTCCGGGACAAGGATGAGCTGTTCTTCCAGCTGGCGACAGAGGGATTCGAGGAGCTCTGCGAGCTTCTCCGCAGCCAGTCGTGCGACGAGTTGCCCTTCCGGGAACGTTTGCTCGGCATTTGCCGGCAGATCAGCTCGTTCTTCAGACGGCGCAAGCCGCTGATGAGGGTGGTGAGCGAGCACGAGGGTCGTACCGCCGGCCTCCGCCGCGAGATGCGCAGCCGGTGGAAGCAAAAGCGCCTGCCGATGGTTCAGGCGGTTGCCGCGATCATCGAGCAGGGAGTAACCGGCGGGCAGGTCCGCAGCGACGTGCCCACCGCCGCACTGGCCGAGCTGCTGCTGGGTACGCTCCGCGCCCGCGGGCGGCGGATGCAAGAAGAGGGTGAGGAACTCCTTTCCATAGAGAGCGTGGTCGAAGTCTTTCTGAACGGCGCCGGCGGCGCCCGGGGGAGCTGATCTCCATGAGGAACGCAATCATCGCGGTGGTGGTCTCGTGTCTGGCGGGTCTGCTCGGCTGGCAGATCTACGTCAAGGTCAAAGCAGCCAGGACGGAAGGCAAGGGCGGGCGGCGCGGGCGAGGCGGAAGCGGCGCGGCGGTGGCCGTGGAGCTCTCGCCGGTGCGCAAGGCCACGGTCCGGGACATCGCCCGGTTCACCGGCACGCTGCTGCCCCGCTCGCGGTTCATCGTCGCGCCCAAGGTGGCCGGCAGGCTGGAGCGACTTAACGTGGACGTGGGCAGCATCGTGGGACACGACCAGGTAATCGCCAGGCTGGATGACGATGAGTACGCCCAGCAGGAAGAGCAGGCCCGCGCGGAGCTCGCCGTGGCCAAGGCGACCGTGGCGGAGTGCACCAGCGCTCTGGAAGTGGCCGCCAACGAACTCAAACGCGTCAAGACCCTTCGCGAGAAGAAGGTCGCTTCGGAATCCGAGTTCGAGGAAGTCGAGGCCCGCCACACTGCCTGCGATGCGAAGCGCACGGTGGCGTTGGCTGAAGTGGCGCGGCGCGAAGCGGCGCTGAAGACTGCCAAGGTGCGTCGCTCCTACACGGTGATCAAGACTTCGTGGCGGAACCCCAAGGAAAAGCGAGTGGTGGGCGAACGCTTCGTAGACGAGGGCACCATGCTGAACGCGAACACGCCCATCGTCTCCATCCTGGACAACAGCGCGATGATTGCCGTGATCGACGTGATAGAACGCGACTACACCAAGGTCCGGGTGGGCCAGGCCGCAACGATCTCTACTGACGCTTTTCCCAATGACGAGTTCCCCGGCAGGATCATCAGGATCGCACCGCTGCTCAGCGCTACTTCCCGGCAGGCCCGCATCGAGATGGAACTGCCGAACGACAAGGGGCGACTCAGGCCGGGGATGTTCGTCCGCGCGCGCATCGAATTCAGCCGCAGCGAAAACGCCACCGTGGTGCCGGTCGCGGCTCTGGCCCGGCGTGAGGGGCAGGTCGGCGTGTTCCTGGCGGACACCAAGGAAATGAAGGCCCGCTTCGTGCCGCTCGAACTGGGGATCACCGAAGGTGAGAAGGTCCAGGTGAGCAAGCCCTCTTCACTGACGGGTCAGGTGGTGACCATGGGCCACCACCTCCTGGAAGACGGCGCGCCCATCCGCCTGCCGGTGGCAGAGAAGCCGGAAGCCAAGGACAGGAAGCCGGCGGACAGCGGCGATCGCGGTCCGGGAGAACGGAAGTGAAGATTTCGCGCCTGGCGGTTCACCGCCCGATCTTCACGATCATGGTCGTGCTGATCGTGCTCATTCTCGGCGGGGTCTCCTTCTCGCGACTGCCCGTCGACCTCATGCCGGACATTACCTTCCCCACCCTGAGCATCTCCACGAGCTACGAGAACGCCAGCCCCGAAGAGATGGAGGAACTGGTCACCCGCCCGATCGAAGAAGCGGTGAGCGCGGTTACCGGCGTCGAGGAGGTCAGCTCGATTTCCTCGGAAGGCAACAGCAACGTGCGGGTAAGCTTCAGCTGGGGAACCGACCTGGACTCGGCGGCCAACGATCTGCGCGACCGCCTGGACCGGGTGATCCCCCGACTGCCTGAAGATGCCGACCGGCCCAGACTGCGGAAATTCGACCTGGCCAGCTTCCCGGTGATGATCCTGGGGGCCGGCAGTCGTCTCGACCCGGTGCAGATGCGCCGGATAATCGACGAGCAGGTCAAGTACCGCATAGAGAGAGTCCCGGGCGTGGCGGCACTGGACGTCTGGGGCGGCCGCGACCGGGAGATCCACGTCAGCATCAACCACGACAAGATCAAGGCCCTGGGCCTGCCGCTGAACGACGTCCTGGATCGCATCCGCGCCGGCAACGTGAACCTGCCGGCCGGCTCCATCAATCGGGGAAACTTCGAGGTAACCATCCGCACGCCGGGGGAATATCAGAGCCTCGGCCAACTCCGCAACACGATCATCGCCGAACGCGCTGGCAGCCCTGTCCAGCTGAGCGAAGTGGCCGAGGTTAGCGACTCCTGGCAGAAAGTCACGCGGATCGTGCGCGTCAACGGTGAACCCGGCGTGCGCCTGTCGGTCAACAAGCAGTCCGGCACCAACACCGTGGAGGTAGCACGGGGCGTCCACGAGGAACTCGAACGGCTGCGCCGCGATATCCCCCAGGTGAAACTGGTTCCGATCATCGACAGCTCGGAGTTCATCCAGCGGTCAATCGAGAACGTCAGCCAGGCCGCGCTGTACGGCGGACTGCTGGCCATCGCGGTGCTGCTCTTCTTCCTGCGCAACATCCGCAGCACGGCGATCATCGCCACGGCCATTCCCGTCTCTATCGTCGCGACTTTCGGCCTAATGTACTTCGCCGGGTTCACCCTGAACCTGATGACTCTGGGCGGGCTGGCCCTGGGCATCGGCATGCTGGTGGACAACTCCATCGTGGTTCTGGAGAACATCTATCGCCTTCGCGAGGCGGGCCACGACCGGCTGGAGGCGGCGGTGAGCGGCAGCGAGGAGGTAAGCGCGGCGGTGGTGGCCAGCGCGCTGACCACCGTGGCGGTGTTCCTGCCGCTGATCTTCGTTCGCGGCATGGCCGGGGTCATGTTCAAGCAGTTGGCCTTCGTAATTGCTTTTGCGCTGCTCTGCTCGCTGGCCGCGGCGCTGACCCTGGTGCCCATGCTGGCCGGCCGGCTGCTCAATCCCACTTCGCTGGCGGTCACCGGCAGGGAAACCCTGGCCCACAGAGTCTTCCGGATCAGTGAAGTGCTCTTCCAGCAGATGGAAATCAGCTACAAGCGGATTCTCCACGTGGCCCTTGAGCACCGCGCGATCACGGCATTGCTTTCGGCGCTGGCGCTGGGCACCAGCCTGCTGTTGATTCCCCTGGTTGGTACCGAACTGATGCCCCAGGCCGACGAGGGCGAGATCCGCGTCGAGACCGAGATGGAGGTGGGCACCCGCCTGGAGCTGACCGACAAGAACCTCCAGCGCGTCGAGGCCATGGTTCGCAGCGAGGTCCCCGAGATCAGGAGCCTGGTTTCCAGTACCGGCGGCGGGCACTGGCACGGCAGTTCTTCACACACCGGTCGGCTGCGCATCTCGCTGGTGCCCCAGGCAGAGCGGAAGCGCAGCAGCGAGCAGATAGCCGGGAGCTTGCGGCGCAGGCTGGCGGACGTCCCGGGAATGAAGATCCGGGTGCGCACCAGCGCGGGGCTCTTCATCTTTCGCCGGATGGCCAGCGGTACCGACAAGGTGCAGGTTGAGATCCGCGGCCACGACCTGGAGACCGCCGACGCGCTCGCCCAGCGCGTCCAGAAGGCCGTGCAGAAGGTCAACGGTATCACCGACACAGTCATCAGTCGGGATACCGGCACTCCCGAGGAGGTCATCGTCGTGGACCGCCGCAAGGCGGCGGACATGAAACTGACCGTTCGACAGATCGCCGAGTCGCTGCAGACGGTGCTCTCTGGATCCGGAGCCGGCAACTACCGGGAGGGCGGCGACGAGTTCCGCATCCTCGTACAGGTCAAGGACGCCGAGAAGATGAACCTCCGCAACCTGCTGGACCTGACCGTGGCCAATGCTGACGGCCAACCGGTGGTGCTCAGGAACGTCGTCGAGGTCCGTCCGCGGCGCGGGCCGGTGAAGGTCGAGCGCAGCGACCAGGAGCGCGTGGTTACGGTTTCGGCGAACGTCAGTGATCGGGACATGGGTTCGATCGTCAGCGACATTCGCCAGGAACTGCGCAGCGTTCCCGTGCCGCGCGGATTCAGCATCGCCTTCGGGGGCGAGTACGAGGAACAGCAGGAAGCGTTTTCGGAGCTGATGCTGGGCTTCGTTCTGGCGCTGATCCTGGTGTACATGGTGATGGCCTGCCAGTACGAGTCGCTGCGTGACCCCTTCGTGGTCATGTTCTCGGTGCCGCTGGCGGCCATCGGCGTCATCCTGATGCTCTTCCTGACGAACACCACCCTCAACATCCAATCGTTTATCGGCTGCATCATGCTAGCGGGCATCGTGGTCAACAACGCCATTCTGCTGGTGGACACGATCAACCTGCTCAGGCGGCGCGATGGGATGGCCCTGCGCGAGGCCATCGAGGAGGCCGGCCGGCGGCGGCTGCGCCCGATCCTGATGACCGCGATGACTACCATGCTGGGTCTGACACCGCTGGCCCTGGGGCTGGGCGAAGGCGGCGAGGCCCAAGCGCCCATGGCCCGAGCGGTTATCGGCGGACTGCTCAGCTCAACGTTCATAACTCTGGTCCTGGTGCCGGTGGTCTACTCTTTCGTCGAACGGCTTCGTTTCCGCCGCAGTACGGGCGTCGACGGCCAACCCGCTAGCGCGGGAAATGATTGAAAGCTGGTGATGTCATGAAGAAACTGATCGCGCTCCTGGTGATACTGGCGGCCCTCGCAGGCGGTGGATACTTCTGGTGGCGCAGCAACAACGCCGGCACCGCGGACAAGAAGAAGGCCAGGGTCGCGGTCGCCCAGGCCAAGATCGAACCGATCCGGCTGACCGTGTCGACCACCGGCCGGGTGGTCCCCAACCTGGAAGTGGACATCAAGTGCAAAGCCAGCGGCGAGGTGATCAAGTTGCCCTTTGACGTCAGCGACCCTGTCAAGAAGGGCGACCTGCTGGTCCAGCTCGATCCCGAGGATGAAAAACGTTCGGTCAAGCGCGCCGAGGTCTCCCTGGCCGTGTCCAAGGCGAAACTGGCCCAGGCCAGGGTCAATCTGGTAACCGCCGAGCAGAACCTGACCACCGAGCGCTCCCGCACCCAGGCGGCACTGAAGTCGGCGATTGCCCGCGCCAAGGACGCCAAGGCCAAACGCGACCGGCTCGAGAAACTCCTCGAACAGAAGCTCACCAGCCGCGAGGAGTTCGACACCGCCTGCACCTCCGAGGCCGCGGCCGATGCGGATCTGGCCGCGGCCCGAGCCCGGGTCAAGGAACTGGAAACTCTCAAGCTCGGTCTGGAGACCAGGCGCCAGGACATCAAGATCGCCGAGGCCCAGGTGGCCGACGACGGGATCGCCCTTTCCAACGCCGAGCAGCGCCTGGCCGACACCAAGGTGGTCGCCCCCATGGCCGGTGTGGTTTCCGTCCGCGACGTGCAGATCGGCCAGATCATCTCTTCGGGCATAAGCAACGTCGGCGGCGGCACCACGGTGCTTACCCTGGCAGACCTCTCGCAGATCTTCGTGATCGCCAGCGTCGACGAGAGCGACATCGGCAAAGTCGAGGTCGGTCAGAAGGCGGTGATAACTGCCGATGCGTTCAAAGACAGGCGCTTCTCCGGCGAGGTGGTCCGCGTGGCCACCAAGGGCAAGACCGTCTCTAACGTCGTGACCTTCGAGGTTAAGATCGAGGTCAAGAGCCGGGGCCGCGACTTGCTCAAGCCGGAGATGACCGCCAACGTCGAAATCGTCGCCGCCGAGAACGATAAGGCCCTGCTGGTGCCGGTACAGGCGGTTTCGCGGCGGCGGCGCGACAGCTTTGTCACCGTCAAGCTGGCCGACGCGAAAACCGAAGAACGCCCGGTCAAGCTCGGAATCAGCGACGGCGAAATGATGGAGATCACCGAGGGCCTCAAGGAGGGCGAAACCGTCCTGATCCAGAGCGGCAAGGAGGCCAGTCGCTGGCGCAGCGGTGGTAACGATGCCCGCAACCAGCGTCGGGCGCAGCGCATGCAGATGCGCGCGATGGGCGGAGGACGACGGCGATGATGATCATCGAAACCCACGAACTCCGCCGGACGTACCAGCTCGGCGAGACTGCCGTGCACGCGCTCAACGGCGTCGACGTGGCCGTGGAAGAGGGCGAGATGGTGGCCATCACCGGGCCGTCCGGCAGCGGCAAGTCCACACTGATGCACATCCTCGGCTGCCTGGACACCCCCGACCAGGGCAGCTACCACCTGGCCGGCGAGGACGTCTCCCGAATGAGCAAGAACCAGCTGGCCAGGATCAGGAACAAACGCATCGGCTTCGTGTTCCAATCCTTTAACCTGTTGCCGAAGCTCTCCGCGCTGGAGAACGCCGAACTGCCGCTGCTCTATTCCAACCGCAAGGACGCCCGTCAGGCAGCGAAGCAGGCACTCGATACCGTGGGCCTCGGCGGGCGCATGAGACACGAACCCAACCAGATGTCGGGAGGAGAACGCCAGCGGGTTGCGGTGGCCCGGGCGATCGTCACCGACCCGGCAATCGTGCTGGCCGACGAGCCCACCGGTAACCTGGACAGCAAAACCGGTGAGGAAATCCTGGCGCTCTTCGGCGAGCTTCATGGCCAGGGCCGGACCATCGTCATGGTCACCCACGACTCGCACGTGGCCGGATTCTGCGAGCGGCAGATCCGCATGAAGGACGGCAAGGTTCTTGCCTCCGAAGAAGAGGAGAGTTGAGCCTTGCTCTTCTGGACGATCCTCAAGGTCGCGATCAAGACCCTCTGGGGCAATAAGCTGCGCAGCTTCCTGGCCATGCTGGGCATCATCATCGGCGTGGGAGCGGTGATCTCCATGCTGGCGCTGGCTGCCGGCGCGCGCGGCCAGGTCATGGACCGGATCACCGCGATGGGCACCAATCTGTTAATAGTCCGGCCCGGTCAGCACCGTCGCGGAGGCGTTCGTTCCGGTTCACGCGAGAATCTCACCCTCGAGGAGGCCCAGGCCATTGTCGAGGAGGTGGCGGGCGTCGCCGAGGTCGCGCCGGTAGTGATGGGCGGCGCGCAGCTGAAGTACTACAACAAGAACACCAACTGCAACGTTGTCGGCACCGGGATCACCTACTTCCCTATCCGCAACTTCGAGATCGAGAAGGGCCGCAGCTTCACGGAAGTCGAATGCGACCAGATGGCCCGCGTGGCGGTGCTGGGCCCCACCACCGCCGAGGCGCTCTTCGAAAAGGCCGACCCGCTGGGCGAGACGATCAAGATCAAGGGCATCAACTTCAAGGTGGTGGGCGTGCTCAAGAGCAAGGGCGACCAGGGCTGGTTCAACCCCGACGACCAGACGCTGATCCCCTACAGCACGGCGATGAAGCAATTGCTGGGCACCACCAGCCTGCGCGAGATCGACATCAGCGTGGCCGAGGGTGTCGACCAGAAGAAGGTGGTTGCAGAGATCACCGAACTGCTGCGCAAGCGCCACCGCCTGGTAGCTAGTGCCGAGGACGACTTCAACATCCGCAACCAAGCGGAGATGATCGAAACCGTCTCCGCCTTCGCACGCACCTTCACCATCCTGCTGGGCAGCATCGCCGGCATCTCCCTGCTGGTCGGCGGCATCGGTATCATGAACATCATGCTGGTCACCGTCGCCGAGCGCACCCGCGAGATCGGCGTACGCAAAGCCATCGGTGCCCGCGATCGGGACATCCTTGGCCAGTTCCTCTTCGAGTCCATCCTGATCAGCGGCCTGGGCGGAGTTCTGGGCATCGGCCTGGGCATGCTCATCGCCAGGCTGATAGCCTTCTTCGCCCAGAACTTCACCACTGTGGTGGAGCCCTTCAGCGTGATTCTGGCGCTGACCGTTTCCGCGGCGGTGGGCATCTTCTTCGGTTTTTACCCGGCGCTGCGCGCCTCCTGGCTCGACCCCATTCAAGCCCTGCGTTACGAATAGGAGCGACTGCGATGCTCATCTCCAAGACGCGTACACTCACCTTCCTGCCGGCGCTGGCGGCCTGTTCCTGCCTGCTGCTGACTTCCTGTCGCCCGGATTCCTACGACGCCGCGGGCGACTACGTCGGTCCGGAGCGTACCATGGCCGCCAAGAAGGCCCTCCCTCCGCCGCCGGCGGTGGTCGTGCCCGAGAGCGGGCCGCTGGAGATCAGCGTTCTGGAGGCAGTGCTGATCGCCCTGGACCGCAATCGCGCGCTGGCAGTGCGCAAGCTGGCTCCCGCTTTGAGCCGCACGTCGGTGCAGGCCGAACGCGCGGCGTTCGAGCCCAAGCTGTCCGCCGAGGTCGACCGGACCCGCACGGTCACCGAGAAGGACAGCAGCACCACCGGGACTCGCCAGCGTTCAGTGAGCGACGGGGCCGGCGGCAGCGCCGGCGCGGACGTGTTCCTGCCCACGGGAACAACAGTGGAGCTGTCCGTCGACACCGACCTTACCGATTCCTCGGCCTACAGCGACGAGCAGGCCGACACCCGCGCGGGACTGAGCGTCACCCAGTCGTTGCTGCGCGGGTTCGGGCTCAAGGTCAACCTGGCCAGCCTGCGCCAGGCCCGTCTGGACGTGCTCTCCAGCCAGTTCGAACTGCGCGGCTACTCCGAGACGCTGGTTGCCGACGTGGAGAAGACCTGCTGGGAGTACGCGCTGGCCGGGCGCGAGATCGAGATCGTGACCAACTCGCTGAAGCTCGCCGAGCAGCAGCTGTCCGAGACCAGCGAGCGGGTCAAGGTCGGCAAGCTGGCCGAAACCGAGATGGCCGCGGCGCAGGCCGAGGTCGCCGGTCGCCGCGAGGAACTCATCGACGCGCGCAGCACTCTGGCCAAGAAGCGCCTGACGCTGATCCGGCTGATGAGCTTGGGGCGCAAGACCAACTGGGACCGCGAGGTCAGGCTGAAGCACAAGCCGGCGATCCCCAAGGTCAAGCTCACGCCGGTGACCGAACACGTCGGGGTGGCGCTGCGCTGCCGGCCGGACCTCAACCAGGCGCGACTCGACATCCGGACCGGGCGGCTGGAAGTGGTCAAGACCAGGAACGGACTGTTGCCCAAGCTGGACCTATTTATCAACATGGGCACCACCGGCTACGCCTCCTCGTTCGGCCAGTCGTTGGACGGCGATACCGGCGACGGCTACGACACGCGCGTCGGACTGCGCTTCGAGCTCCCGCTGGGCAACGGCGCGGCGCGCGCCAGGCACGGCCGGGCCCTCTTGCGGCTGGAAGAAGCCCGGCGAGCGCTCTCGAACATGTCCCAACTGGTTGAACTCGACGTGCGTACTGCATACATCGAGGTGCAGCGCACCCGCGAGCAGATCACCGCTACAGCGGCGACCCGCAAGGCCAAGGAGGAGGCGCTGCGCGCCGAAACCGCCAAGTTCAAGGTGGGCAAGAGCACCGCCTTCCTGGTGGCCCAGTCCCAGCGTGATTTTCTGCAGTCGGAGATCGCCGAGGTCCGCGCGCTGGTCGGCTACCTGAAGGCGCTGGTCGATCTCCACCGCCTGGAGGGCTCGCTGCTCGAGCGCCGCGGCATCAAGGCCCCCGGCGCGGCGGGCCTGCCGGCCCCCGGACCGGGCCGACCCGACTGATCTGACCGATCGGAATGATCGGTCAGATCACGCGAAACCTAGTTCTCGGCCCTGCGGGTCAGGAGCGCGAAGACCAGCCATCCAGCAGCCGGCACGGCCAGCGCGACGATCAGCACGATTCCGGGGTCTTCGACCACCCTGCCGAGCAGGGCGAAGAAGACGGCGAATGGTATCGTGCCCAGCAGGAGGCCGACCAGGAACCTGCCGAAGTGCATCCGGGCCATGCCCGCCATGCAGCTGAGCGTCTCGGCCATCACCGGCACCAGCCGGGAGATGACCAGCGCCGCGGGCCCGTAGCGGTCGAGCCAGCGCCCGAACTTACGGGCCTCCGCGGGCCTGACGAAGCGTTCGAAGGCGCGGCGGCCGGCAAGGCGACAGCCCCAGTAGCCGATCAGGTTTCCGGCCATCATCCCGGCGATCCCCGCAGCGGCCGCCAGCGGCCAGCCGGCGAGCATGCCCGCTGCGGAGATAACCACGCTGCTGGGGACCGGCAGGAACAGGTCGAGGAGCAGCAGGCCGAAGGTCGCCAGCGCGACCGTGCCCGGGCTCATGCCGGAGAGGAGTTGCCTGGTCCAATCGGGAGTCAGCCAGCCGAAGCTCACGCAGACTCCGAAGGTCGCCAGGAAGATCCCGGCAACAACCGCCGCAATCAGGGTTACGCGCTTCATGAATCAGCAATCCACAGATTGCGGGAGCCTCTACGGCCGAAGGGGCAGTCTGCGCGACTCTGTGAGATCCGTGGATTCAAGATCAGAACCTTGGTTCTTCGAGGGGTTGGGGGCAGTTGGCTGCGCGGCCGCAGCCCTCGCACATCGCCCCGTCCCATATCGACTGGAAGAACCGGCCCAGGCGAGCGATCAGCTCTTCGCTGCGGCTCCAGATGCCCGCCTCGAAATTGCGGCGCAGCGCGCTCTTGGCGCCGAGGCCCGCTCCGGTGAAGTTGGCGGTACCCAGATACGCGAAGCGGTCGTCGACAAGCGCCGTCTTGAGATGTACTCGAGGACAGCGCTTCATCGCGAAGTTCGGGTGCTTCCAGAGACCGGTCTGGCGCAGTTCGTTCAGGAAGCTTTCGGAGGGGACCGCGGAGTGCAGCACGCGGATTCCGACGCCCTCTTCCGCCTTGGCCATCAGCAGCGCCGGCAGCGAGGCGAAGTCGCCGCTGTCCGGCGGGAACTCGGCGAGCATGGTCTTGAGGTTGGCGGTGGCCAGGTCCAGGCTTTGGGCGGCGACGGCGATTCCGTCTTCGATGACGCGCTCGTATAGTTCCTCGTCCTCGAGGTATTCGGCCTCGATCTTCATCGATCTTCCCGGAGCTCTTCTTTGAAGAGCCCGAAGTGCAGGCGGTCGAGGTATTCGCCGCCGCGGAGCTGGGCCCGGCGCTCGCGTCCCTCCTGGACGAAACCCAGCTTGCGGTACAGGTGCAGCGCCGGTTCGTTCTTCTCCAGGACGGAAAGATTCACGCGCCGCAGGCCCAGGTAGTCGAAGGCGTGGCGCAGGAGGAGCTTCACGGCCTCGGATCCGTAACCGCTGCCGCGGTCGGTTTCCTCGCCGACCAGTACGCCCAGGCGGGCGGTGCGGTTGAAGCCGTCTATGTTGCGCAGGCCGGCCAGGCCGATGGGCCGCTCCGAGATCTTCTCGACCACCAGGAGGTTGATTTCGTCTTCTCTGGACGGCAGCGATGAAATCCACTGGCGCTCGCCCTCGACGCTGGCGGGCGTGTCCATGCCGAAGGGGACCCAGACCGCCGGGTCGTTCAGCCAGCGGGCGAGAATCCCGGCGTGTTCGGGCTCGGGCGGAAGCAGCACCACCCGCTCGCCGCTGAGGTACGGTGCGCCGGAGGTCACTCCGGGACCTCTTCCTGACCCGCGGTTTCTTCCGACCCGGCCACGGAACCGGCTCTTGCTCCCTCCGGCGCCTCGGGCCCGGACCCGGGTTGCGGCGCCGCGTCATTACCCGCTTGGGCACGGGGCGTCGGTTGCGGTGGCGGCGTTTCGAACTCCACGCCGGCCAGGCCGGCAAGGCGCGCGCCCAGCGCTTCGGCCAGCTCCGGGGTCCAGGTGCCGGGCAGCCCCAGCTTCCAGTCCTGGCCCTTCGCCCGGCGGATGACTATTTTGCGGTAGCCCGCGCCGCGACCGCCGGCCAGTTCCACCCCCTGGATGGTCGGCAGGCCCGCCGAGGAGTGGTAGTTGCGGCGCAGTGCCCGCCAGAGGGTCAGCATCGCCTGCGAGCGGGCCGAGTCCACCGAAAGCTGCCAGCCGCCCTTGCCCCACAACAGCGAGCCGAACAACGCACAGACTGCCGGTGCCAGCGAGAGCACGAAGTCCAGGGGCGTGAGCGTTTCCACGCCGCGCCCCAGGCGGTGCATCAGGCATCCCGATAGAGCCACGCCTCCGGCCAGCACCCACAGGCGGAAAGCACCCGAGCCGCAACGCAGGCGGACCTCGCCGTCGCGGTCGCTAACGCCGGGCCAGCCCGGGAGTTGCAGGTTGCCGCCGCGCCAGCCTTCGGGGAGGCGGCGCGCGGCGAGGCGACAGCGCCAGCCGGCCAGGGCCCTCAGCGGAACATAGGGCAGCAGCAGCAGGGCCGCGACCGACCACATTGCGTACTGCATGCCGCCGGGCTTGGCGAGGCCCTGCGCGTGTCCGTGCCAGAACAGGGCGGCCGCAAACGCCAGGACGATTAGCCACAGGAGCCAGGCGTTGAATACCAGAAAGACGCGTCCCCTGCGGGATTGCCGCGAGCCGGGCGAGAGCCTTTCCGTCACCGGTCTATTCCTCTCCACCCCATCTGCGTATCCTGGCCACGTAGCTGTCAACCAGTTCCGTGACGCTCGCCTCGTCGGTCGCTTCGGCGATCACCCGCACCACCGGTTCGGTGTTGCTGGGCCGCACGTGGACCCAGCGATCGGCCCAGTCGAGACGCAGGCCGTCTTCGCAGTTGGCGCGCGCTCCGTCGCCGCCGGCTTCTTCCGCCAGGTGTGCCAGCGCATCGGCGGTCTTGGCGCGGTCGAGTTCCACCTTGGTCTTGCGGATCACGTAGCGCGGCAGGTCTGCCACCAGTTCGGAGAGATCGCGGTTGCTGGTGGCCATGTGCTCGAGGATCACGGCGATGCCCACCAGGCTGTCGCGGCCGTAATGCACGCGCGGGTCGATGACCCCGCCGTTGCCCTCACCGCCGATGGCCGCGCCGAGCGCGCGCATGCGCACCGCGACGTTGACCTCGCCGACCGGCACGCGGAGACACTGCGCCCCGTGCCGGGCGGCGACGTCCTCGGTGGCCCGGCTGGTGGACATGTTGATAACCACCACTGGGGTCAGAGGCTGGGAGTCAGAGGTCTGGGGGCCGCTCTGCTCGCGGCTGCCGGCCCCCGGCCCCCGCTCCCCGAGCCCTGCTAGAACGTAGTCGGCGGCGAGCGCCAAAGTGTATTCCTCGCCGATGAAGCGGCCGTTCTCATCGACCACCGCGAGGCGGTCGGCGTCGGGGTCCTGGGCGAAGCCCACCTGGACGTCCTCCTCGCCCGCCAGCTTGCACAGGTCCTGAAGATTGAGGAACGTCGGTTCGGGGTCGTGCGGGAAGATGCCGTCGGGCGTGCAGTGGATGCGCACCGCCTCGCAGCCCAGCTCGGCCAACAGCCGGGTGGTGATCTCCACGCCGGCGCCGTTGCAGCTGTCCAGGGCCACTCGGAACTTCTTGGCGCGGATGGCCTCGACGTCGACGATGTCCAGGACCTTCTGCAGGTGTTCATCGGAGGCGGCGTTGTCTTTCACAACTTCCTGGATCTCGTTCCAGCGCGCGTGCCTGAAGTCGCCCTGGTAGTATAGGTCCAGCAGCTGCTTGCCCTGCTCGGAGTCGAGGTAGACGCCGTCGGGCCCGAAGAACTTCAGGGCGTTCCACTCGATGGGGTTGTGACTGGCGGAGATGACCACGCCCCCGTCGGCCCCCATATGCTCCACGGCCATGGCGGCGGTAGGGGTGGTGACCACTCCGAGGTCCACTATCGAGCAGCCGGTTGCGAGCAGCCCGGCGAAGACCGAGTGCTTGACCATCTCGCCGCTCACGCGGGTGTCGCGACCGACCACCACGCGGGGAGGCTGCTTGCCGCCTTTCTCGGCGCTGCGGCGCGCGCGAGCGTAGGTCCCGAAGGCTTCGCCCATGCGCATCAGCAGTTCGGGGGTGAGGCTTTCTCCGACGATGCCGCGCACGCCGGAAATGCTGATCATCAGTGAGCCCACTTGGCGCTCCTAGTTGGCGACCACGTCGCGGAAGATCTCCACCGCGCGTTCGCAGTCCTGACGGTTGACGTCGTTGTGCAGCACCAGCCGCAGCCGTTCCTCGAGCCCGCCGACCGCCGGGCGCACCAGGGCTTTGACACCCGCGTCGTCGAGGGCACCCTTCAGCCACCCCACGTCGCGGTCTTTCCCGCCGGCGTAGCCGAGAATCACCATATTGGTCTGGACGCTTTGCATGTCTATCTCGACGCCTGGCAGCGGCGACAGGGCCTCGGCCAGGAAGCGGGCGTTGTCGTGGTCCTCGCCGAGGCGCGTGGTCATCTCCTGCAGGGAGATGATCCCGCAGGCGGCGAGCACGCCGGCCTGGCGCAGGCCTCCGCCAAGCAGCTTCCTCGCGCGCCGGGCCTCGGCGATGAAGTCCCGGTTGCCGCAGAGCATCGAGCCCACCGGCGAGCACAGTCCCTTCGAGAGGCAGAACATCACCGAGTCGAATGGCGCCGCCAGGCGTGCGGCTTTCACGCCCAGGGCGGTTGCGGCGTTGAACAGCCGCGCACCGTCGAGGTGCAGCCCGATGCCCTTCGCGCGCAGTGGCGTACAGACCCTCTCGGTGTAGTCGGCGTCCAGCACCACGCCGCCGCAGAAGTTGTGGCTGTTTTCCAGGCAGAACAGGCCGGTGCGCCCGAGATGCAGGTCGTCGGTGCACCAGTTGAGCACGTCGCGTTCGGAGAGCCGGCCGGACCTGTCGGTCGGCAGCGGCCGGGCGGGAATTCCCGCGACCAGAGCGTGGGCGCCGGACTCGCTGACCCAGATGTGCGAGGCGTCGCCGACCAGGGCTCCCGCCCGGCCGCCGGTGTGCACCATCATGGCCAGGAGGTTGCCCATGCAGCCGGAGGGCACGAAGATAGATGCCGCCTTGCCGATCTTCTCGGCGGCCAGCTCCTCGAGGTGCCTTACGGTGGGGTCGTCGCCGAGCACGTCGTCGCCCACTTCGCATTCGGCCATGGCCCTGCGCATGTTCGGGGTGGGCCTGGTTACAGTGTCGCTGCGGAAGTCGATGAAGCCGCTCATCTGAGCCCCCTCTCGATTTCCGGCGGGCGGCGCCTTGCGGCGCCGCCCGACCGGATCGGGACCGGCATTCTCAGTTCCTGGCGGCCGGGGTTACTCGCCGCCCTCGGCTTCCTGCTTCTTCTCCTCCTGGTTCTCCTCGGCCGGGGCCTCCTCAGCCTCGGTCTTGAAGAGCGCGTGATCCGACAGAGATGAAGCCAGGCTCTCACCGCCTTCGTCGCGGCTCGGAGCGCGGTACTTGGCGATGTCCACGATGGAAGCTTCCCCTGCACCGCCAGTGCTCTTGGGCCGTTCCAGCTTGCGGTCCGGCTCGCTGAGGGCCTTGATCGACAGGCCGATCTTGCGGGCCACGGGGTCGACGTTGATGATCTTGACCTCGACCTCCTGCTCGGGTTTGACGACATCCTCGGGGTTGGCCACCTTGCCGGCGGACATCTCGCTGATGTGCAGCAGGCCCTCGAGATCCCCCTCCAGTTCGACGAAGGCGCCGAAGCTGGTCAGCTTGGTCACCGTGCCCTTTACGACCTGGCCGACGTTGAACTTCTCGGGGATGATGGTCTGCCAGGGGTCGTCGTCCAGCTGCTTGATGCCCAGGGAGACGCGCTTGCGCTCCTGGTCCACGGCCAGCACCACCGCCTCGATCTCGTCGCCCTTCTTGAGCATCGCCGAGGGATGGCTGAGCTTCTTGGTCCAGCTCATGTCGCTGACGTGCAGCAGCCCGTCCACGCCCTCTTCGATCTCGATGAAGGCGCCGTAGTTGGTGAGGTTGCGGACCGTGCCCTTGACCTTGGTCCCCGGGGGATACTTCTCCTGTACCTTGGTCCAGGGGTTGGCCTCGGTCTGCTTCATGCCCAGGCTGATTTCCTGGCGGTCGGGGTTGAGGTCCAGGACCACGCAGTCCACCGCATCGCCGGGCTTGACCACCTCGCTGGGGTGGTTGATCTGTTTGGTCCAGCTCATCTCGCTGACGTGCACCAGGCCCTCGACGCCCTCCTCCAGCTTGACGAACGCGCCGTAGGGCATGATGTTGACGACTTCGCCCTTGATGCGGCTGCCCACCGGGTAGCGGTCGGGCACCGTCTGCCAGGGGTTGGGGGTCAGCTGCTTGAGGCCGAGCGAAATGCGCTCGCGCTCGGGGTTGAAGTCCAGCACCTGGACTTCGACCAGGCTGTCGACCGACACCACCTCGCTGGGGTGATTGACGCGGCCCCAGCTCATGTCGGTGATGTGCAGCAGGCCGTCGACCCCGCCGAGGTCCACGAAGGCGCCGAAGTCGGTGATGTTCTTGACCACGCCGCGGCGGATTTCACCCACGCGGATGTTCTCGAACAACTCCTTCTTCATCTTGTCGCGCTCCTCCTCGAGGAGGCGGCGGCGGCTGATGACGATGTTGCGGCGGTCTTCGTCGATCTTGATGATCTTGGCGTCGATCTCGCGGCCGATGTATTCGCTGACGTCGCCCACCCGGCGGATGTCCACCTGGCTGGCCGGCAGGAACACCAGCACGCCGATGTCCACCAGCAGGCCGCCCTTGATCTTGCGCACGCAGCGACCCTTTACGGTGTCGCCTACCTTGTGGGTCTCGATGACCCGCTCCCACCCGCGAATGCGGTCGGCCTTGCGCTTGGAGAGGACCACCGCGCCGGTGCCGTCCTCCACCGCGTCGAGGAAGACTTCGACCTCGGTGCCGGCTTCGATGTTCTCGCTGTCGTCGAACTCGTGCTTGCCGACGAAGCCCTCGGACTTGTAGCCGATGTCCACGACCACGTCGTCGCCCGCGGCTCCCAATATGCGTCCCTTGACGATCGAGCCGGGCGAGAACTCGCTGACCGACTTCTCGCAGAGCTCCATCACTGCTTCGGGGGTCATGCCCTCGAGGGCGTCGACGACTTCCTTCTCGACGTCCTCGGTCTTGAGCCCCGCGGGGCTGGTCCAGAATTCAGGATTGGCCATTGCTCACTGCTCCCGGGGCGAAGCCGGACGATCCCTCTCCGGTTGCCCCCTCTTTGCTGGGGTTTGCTTTCTCGGTTTCCGCCGGCACGGGGGGATCGATCCGGCCGGTCCCTACGGGGGACCCGCCGGCACGCGCCGGAGGCGCGCTCCTCGTACGCAGCGGTTTCAACGTGAAGGCCTTCTGTTCCAGATCTGCCAGGGAGCGCTCCAGCTCTTCGTTGACCAGCGCGGAGCGCTTCCTGCGGGCCAGTGACTCACCGGGCAGCTCGATGAGCTCGCCGTAGAAGACATCTATCGATTTCGGCCGCGGCAGCTTCGCCGAGCGCGGCCAGGCGTCAAAGGCCCCGTGGACGTAGCAGGGCAGCACCGGCACGCCGGCGCGAACCGCCAGGGAGCCGACGCCGGGCTTGACCTCTTCGAGGTAGCCGCTGGCGGTGCGGGTGCCCTCGGGGTAGAGGGTCAGCAGCCAGCCCGCCTTGAGTGCCGCTTCGGCCATGCGCAGTGCGGCACGGTCGGACTCACCGCGGTTGACAGGGATCGCGCCCACACTGCGGATCAGCCAGGCGAATGGCTTGAAGCCGAACAGCGAACTGCGCGCCATGTAGCGGCACTCGCGCTCCAGCATGCAGGTGACGATCGGCGGGTCCATGTAGCTCTGGTGGTTGCAGGCCAGGATCACGCCCCCGGTCAACGGGACGTGCTCCAGGCCCCAGGTCTTGAGGCGGAAGAACGTCCGCCAGGTGAAGCGGCAGACCAGCCGGCAGAAGCGGTACCACAACCCGATGCGCGCGGCGCGGGGTGTTCCACGTTCTGCTTTCCGTGTTCCGGGCTCAGGCATCGCCGGCCTCCTTTCGGAGTGCCAGGTTCTCGCGCGCGAGGGACTCGAGTTCGTCGACCATGCCTTCGATCGTGAAGGGGCCGGTGTCGACCACTATGGCGTCGTCAGCCTGCTTGAGCGGGGCGACGTCGCGGTTCATGTCGGACTCGTCGCGTTTGCGCTCGGATTCTTCAATCTCTTCGAGAGAGACATTCTGGCCCTTGGCCCGGAGTTCCTTCCAGCGGCGTTCGGCGCGCGCGCGTAGCGGCGCGTCGAGGAAGATCTTAACCTCGGCGTCTGGGAAGATCACCGTGCCGATGTCGCGGCCTTCCATGACCACGGGAACCTTCTCGGCGAACGCGCGCTGCACCGGCTTGAGCGCGGCACGGACCTTCGCCGAGCGCGCCGCATATCTGACGTTTGCGGTGAGTTCGGCGGTGCGGATTTCGTCGCTGACGTCGCGGTCTCCCGAGAAGACCAGGATGCGGTCCTCGGCGGACTCGAAGCGCACGTCGATGTCGGCGACCACCGCGGCGAGGGCGTCCTCGTCCTCGAGGTCAACGCCACGCTCCAGGGCCAGCAGAGTGGTCGTGCGGTAGAGCGCGCCGGTGTCGACGTGCGTAAACCCCAGCCGACGCGCGAGTAAGCGCGCAGCAGTGCTCTTGCCGCTGCCGGCAGGGCCGTCGATTGCGATTATTGGGTGTGTTGGCACATGTTACGCCCGCCCGAGCCCCTTCCAAGCGCGAACGGGATCTACGCCAGATACTAGCCGCGGAGACCTTCCATTCAAGTGCAGGAACGCGCGGCGACAGCGCAAGCGGCTGTCGCCGGCGCCGTTAGTGGTCCATGAGGGGGCAGTAACACGGATTCCGCAGAGCCGCAATAGCGCCGCACGCCGGTGTCCTGGAAGCTCCGGTCGGTGTGGCTACAATCCCCGGACGGCGGCCCGGCCGGGGATGCGAGTGCCGGCCGGGCCCGCGCGGATCTCTTTCCGATTCATTGCACGGTCAGGGAATGGTGTTGCCCATGCAGCTTGAGTACGAGGGGCCGAGACTCCTCAGGGCCAACCAGCTCTTCACCGCGACGCTGCGGGTCACGCTGGATGAGAAGCTCAGGGCGGGCGCGCGCGTGGTCCTCGCCGTGCGTCACGTGTCTGACCTGGGCGATCCGCAGATGTCCGATTCTGCTGCGGAGAACTTCCTGTCGCTGCGGGGGCCGGGAACCTGGGAACTCGGGCCTTCGCGCGAGTTCAGGAGACACCCGTGGAACCTGGGGATCGACCTGAGGCTGGTGCAGGGAGAGCTGCCCGCCGGCGAGGCCTTGACGATCGTACTGGGCGACCGGGCGGGAGGCTCCCCCGGGTATCGGTGCCAGAGTTTCGCGGAAAGCAGCTTCCGGTTTCGCCTGGGCGTCAGTCGAAACGGCAAGGATGACTGGACGGTTCTGCCGGTTGCCGCCTGTCCGCAGTTGCGGATAGCGGGAAACCGGGCCACGGCCCTGAAATGTTCCGTATCACGTGCCACGGAACGGGACGGGAAGCTGCGCCTGCACGTCAAGCCGGAAGACGCCTACGGGAACGTCGCCGGAGAGGCACCGGGGCAGGCACTGGTTCTCCTCGATGAGCACCGGCCCCTCGTCCGGGTGGACCTGGAACCCGATCAGTGCGGCGAAGCGGTTCTTGAGCTGCCTGAAGGCCGGGACTGGCAGCGGGCGACGGTGACCACGGAAGACGGTTGCCTCATGGGGCGCTCGAACCCGTTTGGCCCCAGTCCCCTGGAGGGTTACGAGCTCTTCTTCGGGGAGATCCACTGCCAGTCCAACCTGTGCGACGGCACCAACTCTCCTGAGGAGCTGTACCGCTACGCGCGCGGCGCCGCCGGGCTGGACTTCGCGTCCGTTACCAGTCACGACTTCGAGCTGACCGCCGACGACTGGCAGGAGATCCGGAGGGCGGCACGGGAAGCGCACGAACCGGGCGAGTTCGTCACGTTCCTCGGTGTCGAGTGGTCCGGCCGCAGCGAGGCGGGAGGAGACAACAACATCTACTTCCTCGGCGACGACGGGCCGCTGGTCTACTCGGCCCCCCACGGCGTCGACGAAGCATGGGATCCCGCCGAAGGACAGGTGCGGGAATCGCTGGATCTGACTCAGGCCATTCGGCGACTTGCGGGCAAGGATTTCATGGTCGTCCCCCACTGCGGCGGGAGATGCTGCAACCTGGACTACTACGATCCGCAGGTCATGCCGCTGTTCGAGATCCATTCCTGCCACCGGAGCTACGAGCACGTGGCGCAGGAGGCCATTCGCCGGGGCATACGCTTCGGCTTCATCGGCGGCAGCGACGACCACCGCGGCGCCCTCGGCGACAGCCATCCGGCGGCTCGCGATCGGGCCTTCAGCAGCCACAACGGGCTCGTGGCCGTCTACGCCAGGGAGCTCAGTCGCGAGAGCCTCTGGGAGGCCTTCTTCGCGCGTCGCGTCTACGCCACGAGCGGGCCCCGAATGGCCCTGAACGTCGAGGTCGACGGGCGTCCGATGGGCAGCGAGGTCGCCGTCGAACCCGGCGACCGCGCCGCAATGTCGTTCTGGACGCGCCTCGACGGGTGGCTCGATCGCATCGAGATCGTGCGCGACGACGCGGTCATCGCGACATTGCGCGGGAAGGGCAACCAGGTCGAGGAGTTCTCCGACTCACTGGAACTGGAAGCGGCGGAGGAGCCCCATGCGTACTACGCCAGGGTCTTCCAGGCGGACGGCGGACGCGCGTGGTCTTCCCCCATATGGCTGGTGCCGCCCTGCGAATGAAGTGACGCGGGGAATTCGGTCGCAAGCGACGCTCAGCCCGAAGCGACGAACGTGCCGGATACGCTCCGGACTTTGAGGCGGGTCCGGCAAGCGCTACGGCGCCTTCGGAAGGCGTTGACCTTCGACCGCGTCGGGCCGCGCAGCATGCCGCCGCGGCCACTGCAGGGCGATGACTCCGGCGTAGAGCGCCAGCCCCACCACGTACCACAGGTACTTCGAGGCCAGCCAGTCGGGCGGTTCGGTCATCAGGCCGGCCACCAACCGGGGTCTGAGCAGCAGCAGCGTGGAGAGACCCAACACGACAGACTCGTACCAGCGGTTCTTCGCGACGGTGAACCACTGGGTCAGCGCCGCGAAGGCGAACATCGCCGCGGTGCTGGCTACGAAGATCACCGCGCCCTGCCAGAAGGACGTTACCTTCCACAGCAACAGATCGGTATTGAAGATGAAGAAGAACGGCAGGATCGCGGTGCGCAGGTCGTACAGGAAGCCCTGCACTCCTGTCGGAATTGGATTGCTCCTGGCCACCGCGGCGGCTGCGTAGGCGGCGAGTCCCACCGGCGGCGTGTCGTCGGCCAGTATCCCGAAGAAGAAGCAGAAGAGGTGCGCGGCGATCAGCGGCACGCCCATGCTGGCGCCCAGGCCGAAGTCCACCGGCATGGACTTGCTGATCTCGACGATGATCGGCGCGGTCAGCGAGGCCATCACCAGGTAGGTCGCGGTGGTCGGCAGGCCCATGCCCAGGACCAGCGAGGCGATCGCGGTCAGGACCAGCACGGCGATGAAGCTGCCGCCCGAGAGCGTCTCGACCATCTCGGTGATGCGCCCTCCCGGTCCCAGGCTTACGACGCCGATCACGATTCCCGCCGCCGCGCAGGCTACGCCGATGCCCATCATCCCGCGGCCGCCGGCCACCAGGCTTTCCCAGAGCTGGTGGCCCGCCTGGCGCAACGCGAGGCGCATGGGCCTCTGCTGCTGTCCGGCACCCACCAGTTCCTTGACCGGGATCAGCACGGCCAGCGCGAGCACCGCCCAGAAAGCCGAGAGCTCCGGCGAGTAGCGCATGACCAGCAGCATGAAGATCAGCAGCGCCAGCGGGATCAGGAAGTGCACGCCGCCGCCGAGCGTGCTCCAGAACATCGGGATGTCCTCGCGGGCAATGGGCTTCAGCCGGAGCTTGCAGGCCTCCAGGTGCGTGATGTAGATCAGCGCCAGGTAGCTGACCACCGCGGGAATGAACGCGGCCTTGACCACGTCCATGTAGGGTACGCGGCAGTACTCGGCGATGATGAATGCCGCGGCGCCCATGATCGGCGGCATCAGCTGGCCGTTGGTGCTGGCGGCGACCTCCACCGCGGCGGCCTTTTCGGCGGGGTAACCGCTCTTCTTCATCAGCGGAATGGTGAACGTGCCCGTAGTCACGGCGTTGGCGATGCTCGAGCCCGAGACCAGCCCGGTGAGCCCGCTGGCCAGGACGGCGGCTTTGGCCGGGCCGCCCTTGAAGCGGCCCACGAGACTGAACGCCAGCTGTACGAAGAACCGCCCTCCCCCCGACTTCTCGAGCATCATCCCGAAGAGCACGAAGAGAAAGACGGTGGTGGCCGAGACTCCCAGCGGCACGCCGTAGATGCCCTCGGTTCCGAGGATCTGCTGGTTGATGAGGCGCTTCAGGGTCACGGGTCCGAAGGCGAGTATCTGCGGCAGGCTGGTGTTGATGAAGCAGTAGCCGATGAAGCAGAGCGCAATGACCGACAGAGCCGGCCCCAGCGAGCGTCGCGCGGCCTCGAGCAGCAGCGCCAGCAGCAGCACGCCGATCACTATGTCCCGGGTGTTGGGCGCGCCCTGGCGGGCGGCGATCCCGCGGTAGTCCACTATATAGTAAAGCGCAAGCGCCCCGGCCGAGACCGCCAGGACCAGGTCCAGCCACGGCAGGCGGTCCTTCGCCGTGAGAAACCGCGGCAGCCAGGAGCGCGACTTCTTGAACGGCGCGAAGCTCAGGAAGACCAGAACAAGCGCGAAGGACAGGTGCACGGCACGAATGACGTCCTCGTTGAGCGTGAAGCGCAGAACCGGGAACAGCCTGTTCCAATTCTCCAATGCCCAGGGCAGGCACAGCGGCAGCGAGAGCTGAAACAGCGACCAGGCCGCGGCGATGATCGGAACCAGCCAGCGGGTCCAGTTTCCCGGACGTCGCGAGCCGTACTCCTGCTCCTCGACCAGTTTCTGGGCGGCTTCGACGTCCGCCTCGGTCAGGTCGACCGCAGCCGGTTCTCGATCGGGCAGTGAGACTTCCTCGGGCATGAAGCTACTTCGTGAGCCCTGACTCCTTGAAGTACTTCGCCGCGCCGGGGTGCACCGGGGCACTGTCGGTGCCGGTCATCCACTTCCTGGTCAGTACCTTGAGCGCCGGGTGCAGCTTCTTGAACTCGTCGAGATTCTCGAAGAGCGTCCTGGTGACGGTGTAGACCGCCTCGTCGGACACGTCCGAAGAGGACACCAGCGTGCAGTAGACGCCGATCGAGGTCACATCGCTCTTGCTGGTCGACATCGGGTACTCGGCCACCGGGACGCTGGTGACGCTGTAGTAGGGCGAGGCCTCCAGCAGCTTCTCCATTCCTGTTATCGGCACGAAGTGGACCTTGCGCCGGCCCGCGGTGGCTTCCTTGATCGACCCGCTGGGGTGTCCCACGGTGTAGAAGAAGGCGTCGATGCGTCCGTCCTGGAGCATCTTGGCGCTTTCGACCGCCTTGAGACCCTCGGCACTGAGGTCCTTTTCCCAGTCGATGCCCGCGGTGCGCAGCACGTCGAGCGAATTGCCGCGCTGGCCCGAACCGGGATTGCCGATGTTGACCTTCTTGCCCTTGAGGTCGGCCAGCGTCGCGATCCTGGCATCGTCGGCGGCGACCAACGTCACGACCTCCGGATGCAGCCGGCAGATCGCGCGCAGCCTGGTCTGCTTGCCCCTCTCTTTCCACTCGGCCAGACCGTTTACCGCCTGGTACTGGCGGTCAGACTGCACCAGCCCGAACTGCAGATCGCCGGCGCAGACAGCATTGACGTTGAAGACCGACCCGGCCGTCGACTGGTGCGCGGCCTTGATGCCGTGTCTTGCCGTCTTCTTGTTGACCAGCCGGGCGATCGCCCCGCCGGTCGGATAATAGACGCCGGTCTGACCGCCGGTGCCGATGCGAATGTAAGTGAGCTTCTTGCCGCCGCCCCCGCTTCCGTCGCCGCAGCCGACGAGCAGACCCAGCGCCAGAATCGCCGTCGCGAGTATCGCAAATACCGTATTTCTCATGGGTTGTCCTCCGTGGGCCGCCCGGCCCGGAAAGTGCGAAATGCTGTTCAGAGACCTTTATAGCCGCCTTGTCGAAGATCGTCAAAGTGCTCTGAGCCCTCGGGAATCCCGGACTCCTTTGACCTGTCCGACAGGTCCGAAGTGTCGGAGGAGCCGGAGGTCTTCACTTCGGCGCGAAGCGCGCCACCAGGTTTTCGGCGGCCTTCATCCCGTCGATCGCGCTGCTCATGATCCCCGCGGCGTAGCCCGAGCCTTCGCCCGCGGGGTAGAGATTGCAGATGCCGCGCGCCCGGCCGTCGGTCTCGCGCTGCACCCTTACCGGCGAGCCCACCCGGGTCTCGGCGGCGTAGAGCGTCGCGCCCTCGCCCAGCGGGGGCATTCTCCGCGCGAAATCCGAGAGCGCGGCGCGGACCGCCCGTTCGGCGTCGGGCGGAAGGACTCCCGCAAGATCCGCCGGCCTGCGCCTGGTGCCCTCCGGCGCGGCGGGCAGTTCCCGGGGGGGGCTTCCGGCCAGGAAATCCTCTACGCTCGAGCAGGGGAAGGAGTAATCGCCGCCGCCCAGTTCGAAGACCCTCCTTTCGATTTCTCGCTGGAGTTCGATACCCTCGAGGGCCCTGCTCGTCGCCGGCACGGCGGTGACCACCGCGGCGTTGGCGAACCCGGAAGCGCGCGCCCGCCGGCTGGCACCGTTGGTCGAGAGCATGCCCGGCTCGGTCGCGACCGGTACAACCGTTCCGCCCGGGCACATGCAGAACGTATGTGCCCCGCCCCCGGCGCCGGACTTCAGGAAGAACTCCGACGCGCCGAGCCGCTCATGGCCCGCCCAGCGGCCGTAGAGCATTTCGTCCAGTTCGTCCTGGGAGCACTCCAGGCGCAGGCCCATCTGCAGGGGACGCGGGGTGGTTTCGACGCCGGCTTCGATCAGCGCGGCAAAGGTGTCGCGCGCACTGGCGCCGGTGGCCAGGATGCAGGCGCCGACTTCGAGTTTCTCGCCGCCGGCGAGTGCCAGCGACCTCAACCTGCCGCCGGAGACCTCGAAACGCTCGACGCGTGTCCCGGGGCGGACCTCACCGCCCAGCTGCGCGATGCGCTCCGAAATCGCACGCACCGCGGCGGGCAGCCGGTCGGAGCCAACGTGCGGGCGGCCCTCGACGGCGATCTCTTCGGGGGCACCGCTCTCCACGAGCAGTTCGAGAAACTCGCCCGCGCGCGGATCGTTTCGGCGGGTATGCAGCTTGCCGTCGCTGAAGCAGCCAGCCCCGCCCGCCCCGAAGCAGTAGTTGCTCTCGGGGTCGAGCTTTCCTTCGCGGTCCAGGCCCGCCACCGCTGCGGTGCGGGCGGCAACTTCGGGGCCGCGCTCCAGGACCAGCGGGGCGTAGCCGGCGCTGGCCAGGCGCCAGGCGGCGGCCAGCCCCGCGGGTCCCGCGCCGACAACGATGAAGCGGCCGGCGGACGGTTCGTCGCCGCGGGTCGGCAACCACTCTTCGCCGGGGTTCTCGAGCGCAACCTGCTTTCTCGCCAGCTTCCGGGCGAGGTGTTTCTCGCGGCGCGCTTCGCGCAGCTCGAGATATACGGTGTAGACCAGCTTGGGTGCGCCCCGCCGGCGCACGTCCACGGCGCGGCGGGCCACGCCCCAGCCGCGCACCGCGTCCTCGCGGAGGTGCAGTCTCTTCAGCGCCGCGCCCAGCGGGGCGTCCTCGGCGTGATCCGGGGCCAGACCCAGGTTGGAGACGAGCAGGGCCAAGTTCAAGCCGCCCCGGTCGGAGCTTCCGGGCGGCTCAGTCCCATACCGGCCAGGAAGACGATGATGTTGACGACCGCGAACACCATGCTCACCGTGAAAAGCACCGTGAAGCCCCGGGTGCCGGTGCCCGCGAGGATCAGCCCTCCGAGGTAAGGGGCCACCAGGAAGCTGGGCGAGCGCAGGAAGTTCGCCAGTCCCAGGCACTCCGGGCGGCGCTCCACCGGAACCATCTCCATTATGCAGTTGTGGTAGCTGGTGGCGATCATGCCGCGTGCCGCGCCGGCCAGGAAGAAGACCAGCAGGTAAGGCCACAGCCAGGAGTCGGGCATGAACAGCGCGCAGCCCATGGCCAGGACCGAGGTGACCATGTTCCCGAAGAAGACCAGCTTGGCGTTGAACCTGTCGACCAGCACCCCGGAGGCGAGCCCGGCCAGCACCTGGCCGCCGACCAGCACGGCGGTGGCCAGGCCCACGTAGAAGTCGGTGGCCTGCATCTGGTCCTGGGCGCGGCGCATGAAGAAGGGCACCACCATGCAGCCGCCCAACCCCGCACCCCCGAAGGAGGATATGATGGTTACCACCAGGAAGAAGCGGAACTCCAGGCTGACCTTCCAGGTGTCGAGCAATCCGGCGACGAACTCCTTCAGCCGGGCGGGTCCGCGCCTGCGCGGCGGCGGGGCTTCGCGGCTGAGCCGGACGCAGAGCGCTCCCACGCAGAGCAGCGTTCCGGCGATGAGAAATGCCCAGGCGTAGCCGTACGGGAAGGCGAGATTCCTTAGCAGCGGCGCCAGCACCAGCGCAGAAACACCCAGGCCCATAGCCGCGCCCAGGCCGTTGCGCCACCCGTAGTAGCGCCCGCGGTAGTCAGCCCTGAAGATCTTGCCGACGAAGTCCATCCACAGCGGGACGCTGTAGCCGCCCAGCGAGGTGAAAAGGACTATAGTGCCCATGAGGGTCCACACGGTGATGCGTTTCCATTCGTCGGTCGGGCGGAAGGCGAAGAACAGGAAGCAGGCGAAGGCGATCCAGGCGCAGCCTGAAAGGAAGCGCAGCAGCACGATCGGCCGCTGCTTCTTCGACAGGTGCCCCTGGCGGAAGGCGGCATATATCTGCACGCCGGTCCAGACGAACACGAAGGTGCCGAGGGTCAGGCCCACCTCGGTGGTGTCGGCCCCCAGCCGGGTCATGAACCCGGAGAGCACCGTGACCCCGCTGTAGAGCACCGAAGCGGCGACGAACAGGCTGCCCTCGGCGACCATCACCACGAGGTTGCGGCCGTGGTGCTGCTCGACGGCGAGGTCGAACGCCTCCTGACGCAGTTGATCGCTCTTGCTGGGTTCCCGTATCGTCATGTCGAACCGATGCTGCGGCTCAGGCCAGCCCGTGATCCAGGACCCAGCGCTTGATGCGCCTGGAGAGCTCCTCGTCCTGCGGCGGGCGGAATTCGACGCGGCTTTCAGAGAGCCGGACCAGGTCGTGCTGCACGAAGGGTTTGAGGCCCTCGCGGATCACCACCACGTTGGAGCCCAGGCGCGCGGCAACTTCCGTCAGGCTGCAGCGTCCGCCCATGTCGGTGTAGTAGGCGCGAAGCAGGTGCTGGTGCAGATCGGTGCGGGTGACCGCCGACATGACGACCCTGGCGTGATTGCTGGCCACCATCCGGCCGATTCGCTGGCGCTCGCCGTCCGAGAGGCGTACGAACTCCAGTCCCATGCCGGTGGGATGCTCGGACACCCAGCGGACCACCGCCAGCCCCTCGACCATGTCCGAGTCCTTCGAAGGGCGGAAAGAAAGCTCCATCAGTGAACCGGCGGGCAGGGGCTCGTCGCAGGCCAGGAAGAGACCGCCCTGCGAGACGTTGATGACCTTGGCGACCAGCTTCTGGCGGGTGCCCTCAGGCAGCTGCGCCGACCGGGCGGTGGCCACCATGTCTACCGGTACGCGCTTGTAGGTTCGGCCCTCGGGCCCCAGCACCTCGCGAATCACGATGCCCCCATCCGCGGGTGGTTGCGAAGTGGAGCTTCTGGTGAGGGTTTCGGCGGGTTCGCCGAATCCGATGCGACTGCTGTCCACCTCGCGGCGGACCTCGCCGATCATCTCCGCCAGGCGCTGGCCGGAAGCGGGGCGCTCCTCGGGCTTCTTGGCCATCAGCCTGAGTATCAGCTTGCTGACCATCGGGGGTATGTCGGGATTGACCTCGTGCGGCGGGCGCGGGTGTGCCACCGCGTGCATGCGCACTACCTCCAGGGCGGTGAGCGCCTCGAAGGGCGGGTGCCCCGCGGCCATGTGGTAGAGCGTGCACCCGAGAGAGTAGAGGTCCGCCGCCGGTCCCGCGGCGCGGCCCTCGGCCTGCTCGGGGCTCATGTAGAAGGGCGTGCCCAGGATGGTGCCGTGCCGGGTGATGGCCGGGTCGTCGGCCAGGCGCGCCAGGCCGAAGTCGGCGACCTTCACCTCGCCGCGGCGGCTGATCATGATGTTCTCGGGCTTGATATCGCGGTGCACGATGCCCAGCTCGTGGGCGCGGCCCAGCGAGGAAGCCGCCTGCCTGGCGATTTCCAGAGCCGCTCGCCAGGAGATAGCACCGCGGCGTTCGAGCAGGTCACTGACCGACTCACCGTCGACGTATTCCAGCGCGATGTAGTGGTAACCCTCGGCCTCGCCCACGTCGTAGACCTGCACCGCGTTGGGGTGCACCAGCTGGGCGACTGCGTGGGCCTCGCGCGTGAAGCGCGCCACGTACTCCTCGTTGGAGTTGCGTGCGCCGCTGAGGACTTTCAGCGCCACGGAGCGCCTGAGGACCAGCTGGTCGGCCAGGTAGACCGCGCCGACGGCGCCCTCGCCCAGTTTGCTGACGATGCGGAAGCCGCCGAGCGTGCGCCCGACGAGGTCCTCTTCGTCGGCCAATGAATCGCTGACCGAGGGCATACCCGCCGTTTCGCGGCTGCGGCTGCGCTCGTCGCCGCCGAAACGCGATGTGGACTTGCCGAACCCGTCCTCCGGGGAGGGAGCCGGCGATTCCATGGTCAGGTCGTTGTTGTTGTCGGGCAAGCGTCCATTACCCCCCGGCCCCGCAGCGGGCCGAACCGTGATTCTAATCGCAAGCCCTTAATTCTCAAGGCAGAAGAACCTGTCTTTGCCAGGGTTGGGCCGGGAGGGCGATTCCGGGTTCCGGGGTCCCGGTTCCCGGCCTCGGGTTTCGAGTTGCCGCGGGCCCCAACGCTCAACACCCGTCGCAACCCGGAACCCGAGCTCAGCGTCTTATTGCGTATCGCGCGGAAACGCGCGCGTACTTGGTTCGCGCCCACTTGCCCCACTCGGCGACCATCTCGTTGCGTTCGGAGATCTTCTTCGCGCTGTGCCACCTGCCGGCGAGGTCCAGGAACTCCTTCTCGCTGCACATCGGCGCGCCGAATTCCTTGAGGCCTTCGGCCGGCACGCCCGCGGCGATAAGCGTGCGCCAGGCTTCGCGCAGCTCGTCGTGGGGCTCGACCAGCACGGTGTGCAGGAAGACCCTGGTTATGGACCAGCGCTTCCCGATCTTACGACCGTCCCACCGGTCGGTCCCGGCCATTTCGAAGGGGTTGGGGCGCTGCAACTCGCCGTAGAGCCCGGGGCGCACCGGCATCCTTCCCAGATAGAACTCGCGCGGGCCGCCCTTTTCGCCGGGCTGGAGGTACCAGAGCCTCTGGCCGGGGGGCGAGAGCGTGTAGCGCACGAATTCTTCGGCAGCCTTCATGTTGGGCGCGCCCTCCAGCACCGCCACGGGGTCGCCGGTGATGACCGGCATCCTCTTGGGGGCGGCGTAGCCCATGAGGTCCCCGCCGTAGCGGTGGACCTTTTCCAGCGCGTACATGTCGATGGTGCCCCCGGCGGCGAACTGGCCCATGGCCACGTCGCGGGGGACCCCGTTGCTGCCCTCGGTGAAGGCGCGCACGTTGCCGGCCATGCAGGTGATCAGTTCGAAGCCACGGTCCCAGCCGTAGGTCTCCAGGATGATCTGGTAGCACATGGCGATCGCGCCGCTGTAGTGCGGGTCGCCCGAGCCCACCCAGCCGACCAGCCGCGGGTCGGCGAGGTCGTCCCACTCCCGGGGTTCGGGCACCTTCAACTCCCTGCAGATCCGGCGATTGAAGGAGATGCCGAAGGTGCTCAGGCAGGTAGAGAACCAGCGATCCCGCCCGTCGCGGATCTCGAAGCTGCCCATCTTGACCGGAATCGCCCGGCGTGTCTCCGGGCCGATATCCACCGGGTGGAGACGACCCTCCTTCGCCAGGCCGAAACAGGAGTGCACCCCGCCGCCGAAGTAGAGGTCGGCCACCGCGGGTTCTCCGGCCTCCTTGGAGCGGATGTACTGCAGGCACTTGCCGGTGCCGCCGAGGTCCAGGAACACAACGCGGATTCGTCGGCCGGTCTTGCGCTTCCAGTGCTCCGCGAAAGCCGCGCCGAACTCCTCGCGGATGCCCTCCCAGTGGGGGCTGACCACGCGAAGCTCCTCGTCGGCCGGGCCGCCGCCACGCGGCCAGGCCAGGTAGCCCATCCCGGCGACCACCACGACGGCGGGCAGCATGCGCAGGGCCTTCACGATTCACCCCGCCCGGAACCGGGCGCCTTCTGCTCGGGCGCGGGAGCAGCGAGCTCGGCGGCGAGCTTCGCTAGGAACCTGCCGAGCCGGCCGGAGCGCACCGTGACGGTCTCCTCGTCGGGGCGCCCGGCACGAAGGTGCAGGTTGGCGCCGGGGTTGCCGAAATCGTGGACCATTACCCGGCCGTAGTCCACGGTCATGAGTTCAACGCTGACCGAGCGCCGGCCCTCGAAGCTCTCGATGCGCCTGGCGCCGGCCAGCAGCTCGCAGAGCCGGGCCAGCTCGGAGGCGGTGAGGTCGCGGGAGCGCTTGCTGCGCACGCCGGTGACCCGGGCGAGGTGCACGCGCTCGGGCCTGATGTAGGCCAGCGGGTAGCCAGATTCCCGCCAGGCCAGGACGGCGACCAAGGCTGTTGCCCCGGCGATGCCGACAACGATCAGCTTGATTCGCGTTGATTGCTTCACGCCGCGAATGATACCCCCGCCGCTGCGCGGCCGCCAGTGCGCTCGCGGCCGGCGGCCTCAGTATCCCGCGTGCTTCTGTTCGTACTCCTGGAGGTACTTCTGGCGGTTCCGGGGCTCCTTGCGGATCTTCGCGACGCACTCAGCCTGGGCGTCGAGCATCCTGTTGAACTCCTTGAGACCCGCCGACCGGCGCCACTCGACGTGAGCGTCGCAGAACAGGACGTTGAATCCGGCGCGCCCGTGATTGGTGACGTTCCTGTCGTAGGCCAGCACGAAGTGTCCCGGGAGCGCGGCGTCCAGGCCCGGCACGTAGGCGTAGCTGCTGCTCTCGGCGGTCACGTTGCCGCCCCTGAAATCCTGCCAGCTCGAGGGCGACGAGGGGCAGCTGTATACCTTGGGGTTGTCTATGTACGTGGGCACGAGGCTCTTGAAGCCCGGCGGGAACACCTCGTCGTTGTCGTCGGCGTACAGGTGACAGGCCAGGCCGATCTGGCGCAGGTTGCTCTTGCATGTGGCCCGGCGAGCGCTTTCTCGCACGCGCATCACTGCCGGCAGCAGCAGGCCGACCAGCAGGCCCACGATGAAGAGCGCGACGACCCCGACAACGCAACCGGTTACCACCCAGGGCAGCGCCGAGCTCCTGCGGGGGCCGCCCGGCCCTCCGCCCTCGCCGTAGTCGTCGTGCCGCGGGGGAACTCTCTCCTGCGCGCTGGCGTACTGGTTCGGGTTCTCGCGGAGTTCGTCAGGCATGGTGTTCTCCTCTTGTGGCCAGGGGCCGCTAACAGGCCGTTGAAGAAGGTGCCATTGGCACCGAGCCTGAGAGAGGAGAAACGAGAGAGTAGACCGCCCTTCGACACGAGCTCAGGGCCTCTCTATGGAAAGGCCTTGAGCGCAGTCGAAAGGCAGGAGAGGCAACTGCCGCCATCTCGCGATGCATGTCCGGCAATGTGAAAGATTCCACGGCTCTCCTTTCTCCTGCTCTGCAGGCCGTTTTTCAACGGCCTGCTAAGGTTGCTTCCTGGCCTCGGCGGCCTTGCGGATTGCCTCGTTCTGCCTGGCGACCAGGTCCTGGAATTCGCCCAGCCTGCGGTTCGGCCAGGTCTCGACGTGGGCATCGGCGTAGAGCACGTTGAAACCCCGGCCGGAGTGGTTGTCCGGGTCCTCGTAGGCGATGACCACGTCGCCGGGAGTGACCGCCTTTCTGCCCGGAAGGTAGGTGTAGGTGGCCCCGGGCCTGCCCGGGCACTTCAGGACCCTGGGGTTGTCGATGTAATCGGGCATCAACACCTGCAGATCGGGCGGGAACTTCTCGTCGTGGTCGTCGGCGTACATGTGGATCGCCAGGCCGACCTGGCGCAGGTTGCTCCTGCACATCGCCTTCCGCGCCTGGATGCGGGTGTTGCCGACGGCGTACATCACCAGCGCCACGACGCCGGCGGCGCCCAGCACCGCCAGGCCGCCGCATCCCAGGAGCAGCCAGACCCAGACGGGTGCCTTCTTCTTGCGGGGAGGGTAAACTGAAACGTCTTCCGGCATGGCCATATCCTTTCCAATGAGAGGGCGCCCCCGAAAGGGCGCCCTTCCCCCCTGTCAGTCCGGGTGCCGGCTAGTTCCGGCTGGCTCGGGCCGACGATTTCGGACGCTTGAATCCCAGCTTCTCGCAGATCTTCTGCGCGCCCTTCAGGCGCGGCTCGAGATCGAAGGCCTGGCCCAGGTGCGCCTTGGCCTTGCGGAGGTCACCGAACTTGTGGTAGCTCTCGGCGATCTTCTTGTGGATGTAGGCCTCGGCCTTCTTGGCCAGGCCCATGTCCAGCACCTTCTGGTAGATCTTGACCGCCTCGAGCGACGGCATGTTCCTGGCCAGCCGCTTGCAGTAGATGTCGCGGATGCGGTCCTTGACCTCCTCCAGGAAGAAGCGCAGGGGCATCTCGCGTTCCTGGGCGTAGACGCGCTCGTAGAACTCCAGGGCCTTGTGCCACTTGCCGGCGTTCTCGTAGGCCTCGCCGAGGAGGAACTCGCAGTCGAGGTAGTCCTTCTCCTCGAGGTAGTTGCCCACGTCGAAGTTCTCGTACTTGGCGCGCATGCGCTCGTGGATCTTTATGGCCTCGTCGCCCGCCTCGTTCAACAAGTTGTACAGGATAAGGCGGGCCTGGGCCGCGGGGTCGTCCGGGCGGCTCTTGAGGTGTTCCCGGTACGGGTCGCGGTTGCGCTCGGCCTCCATGCGCAGCTTCTGGTCGTAGACGCTGCGCTCGCTCTCGTTGATGAGCGTGTCGTATGCCTTGATGATCATTCGCATCTTGGCGTCGGCGCCCTGTTCGCGGCTGCGATCAGGGTGGTACTTCTTGGCCAGACGCCGGAACGAGCTCTTGATCTCTTCCGGGCGCGAGTTGGGGCTTACCTCCAGCACTTCGTAGTAGTTGGTCATCATTCCCCCCGAACTCCTCTAGCAGGTTGTCGTCTCATCGTTGGAGTCCTTCCCTTCCCTCCGGTCTACCCTGGCCCTCAAGCCGCCCTCGACGTGTTGCCCGGCAGTTCCGACACGTTTCCGGCGGGCGCTGCGAGCTTCTGAATTCTCCTGCGGACCTCTTGCTTCCGCCTGCCCTTCCCGGCTTGCTCCCTCAGGAAACGCCGGTAGTACTTGACCGCCTGGTTCCGCGCGGTGACCTTCTTCGACGCGGTGCCCTTGGGGGGCCGCGAGCCCGCTTCGCGGGCCTCGGTTTCTATCCGGGCCAACTCCGCGACCTCGTCCTCGAAGTAAACCCCGAGGTTGTAGGCCGCTTCGGCCAGCCCGGGGTCGGCCTGCAGTGCCGCCTTGAAGTTGGCCACCGCCGCTTCGCTCTTCCCCAGTTCGTGGAAGATCAGCCCCAGCGTGTTGTGAGCCGCCGCCAGCTTGGGATCGTCGGCCACCGCGCGCTTGAGTTCGCTTATTGCCTCCCTTGTCTTGCCCTGCCTGTAGAGGGCCAGCCCCAGCGTGCCCCTCACCTTGGCGAAGGCCTGTTGCTCGCGTTCGCTCCGGAGTTCCCGAAGCACCGCCCGGCATTCCGAGGCCGCGTCCCTGAAGCGCGCGAGCGCGTCCAGATAGCCGGTCTTGCCCTTGGCGGCCCTGGCCTTGACCGGGTCGGGGTCGAAGAACCCCAGGGCCTCCAGTCTGGCTTCGCCGCGCAGGCACAGCACCCGAGCCAGGTTGCCGCGGTGAATCAGGACGTCACTGTCCCTTTTCTTTACAAGTTCGCGGCAGAACTTCTCGGCCTCGTCGAGGCGGTTCGCGCTCAACAACCGGTCGAGTTTCGCACCGGGAGATTCACGTTCGACGCGCTTGCCGCACCCGAAAGAGAACATGAGGACAGGGACAAGCGCAGCCGTGAGCTGCCAGTGGGTGCTGCGCGCTGCGGGCACGCGATGAGCTTCCCTTGATGCCAACTTATCACTCCCCCCGTACAACGGCCATGCTATGCCACATGTGCACCAAGTCAATCAAAATGTCCCGAAAACGGGCTCGTCATAACGCGCCAAACGGGCAATATAGATTACTTAGAAGCTAATGTATGCGCGGTTTTCGCAAGTGCAGCGTAGGGAGGGAGTTGCGGGTATAGCTAAACGGACTCCAAGGTGAGGAAGTCGTCGAATCCGGCAATGTGGAACGACCGTGCCACCCGGTTTGAGACCATCATCTTGATGGTCTTCTTGCGCTTGGCAGCCATGGCTCCCACGTAGGCAAAAACCACCATGTTTGCGCTGCACACGTGATCGGCTGAAGATATGTCAATTACCAGGTTAGGGACTTCGGCACTGAGCAGTTTCCGGCACTTCTCGCGGAGTTCGTCCTCCAAGACCCAGCCGAGGTCCTTGTTGACTTTGAGAATGCCCGGGCCTTCTTCGTACTCCGGCATAGCCTCCCCCTTTGCTCCAGCGGGCCGCTGGCAACGGCCTGCTGGAATCAGTCTCACTCCGAACCGTACACGTCTTCGGCGCGCAGCAGGAAGGCCACTACTTCCTTCGCGCACTGCGGGCAGTAGCCCACCTCGGTGAGCGCCTCCATGGTGGAGCGCGCCTTGGTCTTCTGCTCTTCCTCCAGGCCGGGCTCGTCCTCGGTGTCCAGGCGCAACAGGCCCTGCAGCACGCTGCGGACCGCCCGGCGGCGGTCGGCGTAGAAGCTCTGGTGCAGCTGGTCGTGGATCTCCCGGAAGGCCACCGCGTAGTCGAGTCGTTCGCCGGGATGGTCCAGGCTCCAGGCGGCGGCCTTGGTGACCAGACCCTGACGGAACTCGGCCACGTCGCCCTCGATTTCCAGGTGCTCCTCGACCGACTGCAGCAGCTTCTCGCTGGGTTCGGTCCACTCGCCGGTGGTGGAGTTCTGCACCTTGTCGCCGGCTACGAGCGCGCGCACGTGGTGGAAGTAGTCCGAAAGCAGCCGGTCGTACTCGGATTCCTCCACCAGTCCAGCCGCGCGCGAGCACTGTTCCCAGGCCTCGGCGTAGAACTCGCGGCGCACCAGCTCGACGAAGGCCGCGGGGTCGCCGTACCCCTCGTCGGGTTCGAGGCGCAGGAAATCGTAGAGGCTGGTCTCGGAAACGAGGCCGTCGAGGCGGTCGAAAACCGCCAGGGGCGTAAGGCAGGTGTCTTCGCCCGCTCCGGAGACCGCCTCGGAGATCACCAGCTTGAGCTCACGGGGGCTGGCGCCCCAGCGCCCCTCGTAGCTGGCGCAGACCGTGTTTTCGAACTCGGCGATCTGCTCGCGGTATTCCTGTGCGAGGCAGGCGGTGGCGGGGCCGAGTTCGCGCCGTTCTTCCGCGCTGAGGCTCTTGGGCATCCGCCCCGAGTCGTAGAGGCGGGCCTTGTCCAGCGGCTTGAGTTTGGCGACCGCGCCGGCCACCGCGCCCTCGAAGTGCTCGCCGTTGGGCCTGCGCATCCGGGTGAGCACCGCCCACAGGGCCGCGTAGCGGGCCACGCCCGGCGAGACGTGGCGGTTGGCGGCGACCTGCTCGATGTAGGCTTCGTAGATGGCGGCCTCCTTGGTGTATTCCAGCAGGTAGGCGCAGGGTACCAGCTCGATGCGCCCCCGGAAGCTGTTGAACTCGGGGTGAGCCTTGAAGGCCGTGAGTTGCAGCTCGTTCACCGTCGCGAACATGACCAGGTCGAGCTGTGCCTCGAACCGCGGCAGGCTGGCGACGCCGCGCTCGCTGGCGGCCAGCAGGTATTTGTTGGCCTCCAGCGGTCTCTTCAGCAAGTCGGAGTACTCGACCACGCCGCGGTTGGCGTCGACCAGGTCGCCGTAGGGCGCGAAGAGTCTGAGACCGCCGAGCACGTCGGGCAGTCCGGCCAGGCGCTCGGGCATGTACTGCTCGATTCCGGCGTCGGGCACTCCCTGGGGCTCGATGGTTACCGCGCCCACGCGGTAGCGCTTGGAGACGAAGAACCTCTCCACCTGCACGTGGCGCATTACCCGCTTCCAGTCGCCGCCGCAGGCGGCCAGCAGCGTGTCGTATATCGCCCGGCACTTGGGACATACGTCGTCTTCGCGGAGATGATCGGCAGCCAGGTGCGCGGCGACGTCCGGATCGCCGGACTGCTCGCCCAGCGTCGCCAGGAACTCGTCGCGCTGAGCCAGCGGGATCAGCAGCAGCGGGTTGTCCTTCATCTCGCAGGGGATGCGGCAGGTGATCTCGGCGCCGTCGATGTGCGCCAGGCTGTCCGAGCTTTCGCCCTCGGCACGCTCGAAGCCCATCCGGCCGCCGGAGCCCTCGCGCTCGGCGAAGACCCAGTTGAAGGTGTAGAGCGCGCCTTCGTCGGTCGTGGAGTAGCGCTCCATCGCCCGGAAGACGCAGTCGATCAGGGTGGTCTTGCTGGAGCCGTTGGGCCCGTGGAGCATGATGATCCGGTCGCTGCGTCCGGCGGCGCTGAACGCGCGAAGGTTGGCGTAGATCTCGGCCTGCACGCCCTCCTGGCCGTAGACCGCGCCGGCGCCCTCGTCGAAGGGCACGTCGAAGAGGCTGAAGCGGATTACGGGGCCGCCGATTCCCGAAACCTCCTCGGCGCCGAAGTGCTCGAAGACGTCGACCAGATACTGCGACGAATCGCGGCTCAGCGCCACCGGGTCGGCGCAGAACAGCTCGACGAACTCGCGGAAAGCGAGGATTCGCTTCTTGCGGCCGAAATCCTCTGCCGCGCCTGAGCTGATGCCGTCGAGCAGCTTGTCGATGTCCAAAGGGAGCCTCCGCCGCCCCAAGAGAATCCGGGGAGGGCCAATGCTACGATTGGCCCGAAGAGGTGTCAAGGGTGCGGCCGGAGCCTCCGGCAGGCCGTTCAAAACTGCCCGCTCGAGCAAGAGAGCAGCTGAGCAGTCGAACAGTGGATCCGGAAGCGAAAGAGGACCGCGTTGCGAAGGCTGACTCTCTCCTGCCCCGGCGCGCCGTAGCCCTGCGTTCTCTTGACCGGCCAGGTTGCTCAACCTGTAGCCCGGGACACTCCTTCAAGGGCCTGCTAGCTCTCGTAGATGTCCCCGTTGCGGAATTTCGCCCACGCGGTTTCGAACCACAGGTCCGACTCCGGCATCGCGCGGCGCGCGACCCACTCGCTGGTGACGCTGCCGTCGAGGTTCGCGGATGTCTCCAGGACCTTCTCGCGGAAGCTTTCGTCTTCGGGGGCGATCTTCCAGGAGTCGTCGAGCTTGGGGTCCACCGCCTGGCCTTCGGGGTCGAGGACGATGGCCGAGCCGCGGCTGCCTGTCCCGCTCCCGAGGGCGGCGCCGACCGCCTCGAGGTAGACCAGGTGCGCGAAGCACAACTGGCGGGTGCAGAGCGCTTCCTTCATCTCCGCCGCGCCGGAGAAGCTGCAGCCGGTTTCGGCCAGCTTGCTCCACTGCGCGCGGGCCTCTTCGATCGCTTCGCCGATGTCGTTTTTCGAACGGATGTGAGCGCCGGCCCTGCTCATCCGCGACTGGAGCTCCTCGCGTTGGCTCTGCCAGGTGCTGCCCGCGGCCCCGGCCGATTCGGTCCAGGCCAGCAGCGCGCCTGCAGCCTCGGAGAGCGCCTTTTCGGCCGCGGCCGCGTCCAGCGTAGGGTCCCCGTAGCGGTTGGCGATGAACTCCGCGGCGCGGAAACCGGCCACCTGCCCGCTGTTGAGTGCCGACCCGCCGGGTCGATACACGCCGTGCGAACCGTTGACCTCGCCCACCGGGAAGAGGTGCGGCAGGTTGACCGACTCCCACCAGTGGTTGGCGGCCAGGCCCCCGTTGTTGTGCTGGGCGCAGACGGCGATCTCGAGGGGTTCCGTTGCGATGTCGATGCCGTTGTTGGCGTAGAGCTCGATGGCGCCGGGGTTCATCTTCCGGAGGCGCGCGATGGGCGTCTCCAGCAGCGCTTCCGACTTGGTCAGGTACTCGCGGGACTCGTCGCTGAGCTCGTCGAAGCTGAAGCCCTCGGGGTTGCTGCGGTAGTCGAGGAAGACCCGCCGGCCCTTGAGGACCGTTTCGATGTACACCAGGATGTCCACGATCGACGAGCCGCCGACGACCTTCCTGGAGTCGAACGGCCACTGGTAGCCCTTCAGGAAGACCTGGGAGTTCATCTCTCCCGCCGAGTCGAAGAACTCGCGCATGAACTCGCGCTCGTCCGACTGCCCGTCGGCGCCGGTGCTGATGAAGCGCGGCACCACCTGCATGTAGGTGCCGGACACGTTCCAGCGGAAGCCGATCGAAGCCATGCCGTACTGGCTCTCGGGCAGGCCCTGGGCCCGGGCGCCGGCCATCAGCGCCAGGCCGATCGCCCCGGTGTGGACGTTGGGGTAGACGCTGGTCCTGTAGATCCCGCCGGGACCGCCGACGGCGAACACCACGTTTTCGGCGGCGAAGGCGTGGAGCTTGCCCGCGTCGTCCACGGCCAGTGCGCCGGCGGCGCGCCGGCCAGACGGCGAATCGGCGTCGTCGACGGTGACCAGCTCGGCGACGTAGAGGCCCTCGCGGATGGGGATGTCCATGTTCCTTGCCTGGCGGATCAGCGCGCGGCACATCTCGCGCGAGGTGTACGGTCCGATCGACGTTGCGCGCTGGCAGGGGTCGTGGTCGGTCTTGTAGCCGATGAACTGGCCGTAGGGGTCGCGCGGGAAGGGCACGCCGATGTTGACCAGGTTCAGGAACGCCCGCGCCGAGAGGCTGGCCTCCACCAGCGCGAGGTCGCCGTGGGTGCTGCCGTTGGCGAAGTACATCCCGGCGAGCTCGCGCGGCGAGTCGGAGTCCTTGCCGCAGAGCGAGAGCTTATAGTAGGTCTGCTTGTCGCTGCCGGTGTTGATCGAGGTGCCCATCTGGAGCCCCTCGGTGAGGATCAGCACGTCCTCGACGCCCTCGGCCCGCAGCCTGACTGCGGCGTTGAGTCCCGCCGCGCCGCTGCCGATAACCAGCGCGTGAACCCTGGTCAGGGGGACCTGCTGCCCGCCGGCGGTAATCCCGGATTCCTTCATGTCGCCCTTCCTCGCTCAGAGTCGCTCGACTGAGAAGCCGCCGTCGACCATGATCACCTGTCCCGTCGAATAGGCCATCGCGCCGGCGGCCAGTGCCGCCGCGGCCCTGCCGATGTCCTCGGGGTGTCCCCAGCGCTTCTGGACCAGCAGGCCCTCGGCGATCAGCTTGTCGTACTTGTCCTTCACCACCGCGGTCATGTCGGTCATGATGATCCCCGGGCGGATCTCGTAGACGGGGATGTCGAACTCGCCGAGGCGGGCGGCGTAGAGCTTGGTGGCCATGCTCACTCCGGCCTTGGAGATGCAGTACTCCCCGCGCGCCGGGGAGGCGGTGGTCGCCGAGATCGAGGAGATGTTGATGATGCAGGGCGTGCGCGAGCCGTCCGCCTTCTTCTGCTCGATCATCCAGTTGGCCGCGGCCTGGGTCAGGAAGTAGGGGCCTTTCAGGTTGATGTTCATGACCCGGTCGTAGCTTTCCTCGCCGGCCTCGAGGAGATCGGCCCTGACCTTCGGCGCCACGCCGGCGTTGTTGACCAGCACGTCCAGCCGGCCGAATTTCCCCCTGATGTCGGCGAGCATCTTCGCACGCGCTTCGGCGTCGGTCACGTCCGCGCGGCAGTAGAGCACGTCCGCCCCGAGCTTTTCGAGCCCGGTAAGCGCGTCCTCGACGACGCTCTCCTCGTGTACGTCGCAGATCGCGACGTCGTATTCCGGCGCGAGGGCTCTGGCTATCCCCAGCCCGATCCCGCGCCCGGCTCCGGTAACGAGTGCAGCTTTCCTGGTCATGGGAGGCTCCCTTCGCCGATTGGACCGCGTTCGCAGAGCAGCTTAGGGTTTGGGGGCGGGAATTTCAATGAGGATCCCGGTAACGCGTTCGCGTCGCAGCGGCCCGCTGCCCCGGGAAAAGGTTCCAGGAGCCGTTTCCAGTCAGAAGTGGAAACCCTGTGAATCACACGGCTTGCAGAAAGGGGTCCTGGAACCTTTCCTGGGACCTTCTTGCGGGCTGGTCACCTGCTGGCGCCGCGGCGGGCCTCGTAAGCTGCGCCCAGGCAGAAGGTGATGTCGCCCGTCCTGTTCTTCCTGTCGAATTCCCTGCCGCCGTCGTCGACGCCGTCGGGGCCCACGCTGTAGAGGACCAGCCCGCCGTCGGCGGCGGTCATGCGCAGCGGCTGGCCGTCGAAGGGGTCGACCGCCAGCAGCGGAGGCGCTTCGGCAAGCAGGTCCTCGAGCTTCGCCGGGTAGCGCCCGTGCTTGAGCCTGTAGCGGGTAACGGCCACTCCGAGGTCGGCCAGGCGGGCCCGCGCTTCGCCCCGGGCCGTCTTCTCGGCCATGGTTCTGGTCGCAGGCAGGAGCAGGGCGACGATTATGCCCATGGGCTCTTCCCTTGAGGGCTGCAGTTTCGTCCAGCGCTCCCGCGACTTGCGATACGGGTAGCTGGCGAGTTCCTGGGCGCGCCCTAACTCCCGGCGATAGGAATCGAGCTCGCTCCGCAGGAAGAAGACCCGCCAGGCGGCGGGTGTCGCGTCATTGCCCAACTGGTCGGCGCCCATCTCCGCAAGGGAGTCGAGGCTCAAGGTGCCCAGCGAGAGATCGGCGAACGCGGACAGGCCCATGGCCTCTTCCATCCTCAGTGTCCGGGCGAGGTCGCGCCTCAGCAGTACTGCTCCGGAGGGGCCGACTGCGTCCAGCGCGGATCCGGGGACAGGGGTTTTCACACTGAGGCAGTGCTCGAGCGTACGGTCGGCCATTGTTTCGATTGCGACAGCAACCATCAGGGAAATCAGCAGCGGTTCGCTGCGCACGTGTCCGGCCATGGAGCGAAGGGCGGCGATATTCCGGGAGGCCCCGGTGAGGTCGCCCTTCCCGGCACGGACCCGCGCATCCATCATCAGCAGGCGCGCACCATGGCGCAGCTTCTGGACTTCGGGCAGCAGCATCGCTACGCTGGGCTGGGCGTAGTTGCGATCGAAACTGCAGCTCGGTTTGGCGGAGGCCAGCAGGAAGAAGCGAATCGCGTTCCGATGGCGTCCGAGATAGTAGTCGAAGGCAGCGGTTCCAGCGAATTTCTCCGGAGCTTCCAGCCATTTGTGCAACTGGTCACTGGCAGAATGTTCCGGCAGCGCCTCGAAGGCCTTCTCGTAAACCACCGCGGCGTTGTCGGCGTCGGGCACCGGCTGCGGGGCGACCGAGACTGCCAGCGCGCCGGCCTCGGCGCGCAGCGCGGTGGCCTCCGCCTTCATGGTCGCGTCCAGGTCCTGGAAGGTCATGAACGAGAGCCCCAGGGCGATCACGGTGGCAACGCCCAGTCGCGCGCGGGGCCAGTGTCTTGCGACCGGCGCCCGCTCGTCGCTTTCGTTCGCGCGCAGGCCGCGCCAGACAAGGTACGCAGTCCCTCCGAGGGAGAGCAGCTGCAGCGAGATGAAGTAGCCCGACCAGCCGAAGGCAAAGCGGTGGGTGACGATCGCGTAGTAGGCCACCAGGCCGCCGACGACATTGAGAAGGTCCAGGCCGACGATCAGCGCCGGCCAGAGAATCTGCCAGCGGCGTCGTGCGAGGCGCGCCGAACAGGCCGTCACCAGGGCGGCCAGGAGCAGGTTGAAGGCGAGTGCTTCGATCCAGAGCAGTTGGTAACCCATGAGTTCCTCCCTAGCAGGCCGTTGAAGAAGTGTTCCGGGGTACAGATTGAGCACTTGAACAGTGGAGCAGTGGAACGCAGGAGAGGACTAACCTTCCCAATGTGGTCCCTTCCGCATCAACTGCTCAACTGTTCATCTGCTCTCCTGCTCTAGCAGGCCGTTATTCAACGGCCTGCTAGAGATCTTCGCCTTTCGCGGGAATCCGGCCGCGCACGACCGGCAGCGGAGCCGCCGGCGTTGGCACCCGGAGCAGCAGCGCCCGCCGCCGGCTCTCTTCCTCGGTCAACTCCGGGAGCAGTTCCCGGATGGCCCGGGCATCGGCCTGCAGGTCGGTGACCGGGCGGGCGGCACGCAACCGGGGTTCGCCCCGGTGCGTGACCGACGCGCTGAAGTTCGCGAGCAAGAACGCGGCGGCGGCCGCCGCTGCCGCGAACTTCCAGAAACCGTTGCGTTCCCGGCGCCGGGAGACCGTCCGCCCGGAATGTGCGGCGTTCTCGATCAGTCTCCGGTGTACCAGCGCGATCCTGCGAACCGCCTCGCGGCAGGCGCCGCACTCGCGCAGGTGCCCGACCAGTTCCCGGGACCCGGCTTCGGGCAGGTCGCCCTCGAGCGCCGCTTCGAAGCGTGCCAGCCACGCGTCGCAGTCGCGCATCAAGATCGTTCTCCTCCCTGCAGCGAGTTCCGAAAGCCCAGGCACCTGGCCAGCTCGCGGCGGGCGCGGACCAGGGCCATGCGCACCGCGTCGGCGGAGGTGCCCAGGCGCCCGGCGATCTGTCGCGAGTTCAGGCCCTCCTCGTAGCGCCAGGCCAGAACCTTCCGGGTCTTCTCCGCCAGTTGCGACATGCAGGAGCGCAGGGCCTCGCGCTCGGCAGCGTCGAAAGGCGGGACCGGTTCCTCCCAGGCGGTTTCCATGATCGCCTCCAGGACCGGGTCGCGCCGGAAGCGCCTCGCGTGGCGGCTGGCCATGTGCCGGGTCATGCCCCGCAGGTAGGCCCCGGGGTCGGCCCCGGCCAGCAGCGCGCGCGGTTCGGCCACGGCGGCCAGAGAGACCTCCTGGACGATGTCCTCCGCGTCGTGGACCGAACGGGCCAGGTGGCGCGCGTAGCCCTGCAGCATGGGCACGTGCGCCGCGAGGATCTTCTCGGCCCTGGCCTTGAGTTCGTCCGCTTCCCGTCGCACGCAGCCCTCCCCTTCGGCTCTCTGTGCCGGATGGCGCGGCAAGTGTAACAGGATTTTTCGCGCCAAGCTGCAAGATTCCTCCGCCCTTCCGGGAGTACATGGCGAAAGGAGGGGCGCCGGCCTACAATCGTGGGAGCCATGCAGGCGCGAACGGACGCGGAGCTGGTAGCCGCATACGCATCCTGGGGGGACGAGACCGCCTTCGGCGAGATCGTCTCGCGCCACGGCGCAATGGTCTACCGGGTCTGTCTGGGCCTGCTCGGCGACCCCCACGATGCCGAGGACTGCTCGCAGGCCACGTTCGTGGTGCTGGCGCGCAAGGGCCGATCCCTGAGCAGGAGCGAGAGGCTCGAGTCCTGGCTCTACGGCGTGGCCCGGCACATCAGCCTGCGCGCCGCAAGGAACCGGGGCGTCCGCGCCAGGCGCGAGGAGGCGGCGTCCATGATCCGGCGGACGGCAGCAGACCAATCGGCGGCGTCAACCGATGCGGGGCTCCGGGATCTCGTCTACCGCGAACTGGGGTCGCTTACCGGCGCGCAGCGCCAGGCGGTGATCCTGCGCTATCTCGAGGGCCGCAGCGAACGCGAAGCGGCCGAGATCGCGGGATGCCCGCAGGGCACGCTCGCCTGCCGGGCCAGCCGGGGTCTGGCCAGGCTTCGGGCGCGCCTGGCCAAGCGCGGGCGAGCCCTGGCCGTGGCCCCGCTGGTCGGTGTCCTCGAAACCGAGGCCCAGGCGGCGGTACCGGCAGCGCTCCTTCCTTCGCTCGCAGCCGCTTCGAAGCTCGCCGCGACCGGCGCGGCGGCCGGGGCCGGCGCGGGAGGCGTGTTGGCGATGGCGGAGGGAGCGATGAAGATGATGTTCTGGGCGAAAATCAAGATCGCGGCGGCGGTGCTGGGCGCAGCTGGTTTGGCGGGCGCGGGCTTGCCGCTGGCCCTGAGCGCGGTTGGGGCTGCCGAGAGCAAACGGCCAGCGGGCGCGGCCACGGCCGCGCCGGCCCCGGGCTTTCGGGCGGTGGACGCCGGCCCGCGGCTGCCGCTGCGGGTCATGGAGCGCAGTCAGGTATCCTTCTTCAAGTTGAAAACCGAGCTGCCGCTGGTCGCCATCGGGAGCTACATCGGGAACATACGACGCATGAAGGCGCGGGCCGGCTCCCCGGCGAACTCCGCCTACTCCCACGCACCGGGGGTGGCCGCCGGGCACCCGCTCCTGGACGAATACGTTGCCGGCAAGCTGCGGCTCGGCGCCCCGGAGTCCACCGGCCGCAACATCCTCATGATTGCCGGACCGGTCCTGAACAGCGGGGAGTACATGGTCCCCGCCTCCCTGTGCTGCCGGGGCAGTGAGGTTCGGCTCGTACTGGAGAGCTGGAGAGACGACGGCGGGAGAGCCAGGAACATTCCATCGCGCCAACTCTATGCCGTACCCGTTCCCCCCGGGTCCCTGCAGGCGGGCAACTACGAACTGAAGGTCGTGTGGCGCGAGATGTTCTGTCGCACTCGAAACAACCCCGCCGCCCACCTGCGGTTCGAATGGGAAGGGATGCGGTCGGCGACCGTGCCGTTCACGGTCGCCGCGCTGAAACCGGGCCGGGGGTCCCGGCCCGCGGGCAAGCCGGCGGTGGTCCTGGAAAAGGGCCTCAAGCGTGCGAAACCGCCCGTGTGGGCCGCGAAATACAGGTGGGCCTCGCCCTATCACTACACCAGGGTGTTCCTCGGCGTCGCGGACCCCGGCGGCAAGGTACCGCTGCCCGGCGTCCGTGCGGGCACCTTCGACATGGACGCCTGGTGGAAGAGCCGCACTGGGGCCGTCAACCTCCCGCGGCTGGAGACCCCGGGAAAGGGAGACGCCCCCTACGCCGTCGTGCTGGGGCCCACGCTGAACTCGGGAGAGTGGGCGGCGGTGCGCGAGGTGGTCTCCAGCGGCAATCGCATCACGGTGCGCGTTGAAGTGTGGACCGACTCGGGGCCGCGCACGAGGAACTTCCGCCACAATCCGATCCTGGTGGTGCCGCTGGGAACCGCACGGTTCCCCTCCCGCGGCAAATACCGCGTGGAGATCGAATGGACCGCGCTGCGCGCGCCGAAGCGCGGCGGCATCTACGCCCCCGATCCGGCAGGGAGCGCCGCTCTGCGCGCCAAGTCGGTTCGCAGCGCGGTGCTCGAGATCACCGATGGCCCCTCGAAGGTCGGCAAGCCGCATCCGGCGAAGACCATACCCCCGATCATCAAGCGCAGACCCTCGGGGCCTGCCCGGCGACCGGAAGCACCCGAAGTCTTCTGACCCCGGCGGGTGACCGCCGGGGGCCACCCGGCCCACGGGGTTCGACGTCGGTTTCTTCCGAAAAGCACCAAGATACATCCCGCCGGCTCGGAATACATGCCGGAAGGAGGGGTGCCGACCTGTGTCGCTGCGCACAAGTTCTCAGGGCATGCCCGGCAGTGGTTTCCGGCGGGCCGGAGTGTCCCTGCCAGCCGGAAACCACTGCTCTGCGTACGCTTGCGCCAGGCTTGAGAACTGCCGCGCATGGGCCTAGAATAGCGGGAGCCATGCAGGCACGAACCGACGCGGAACTGGTGGTCGCATACGGCGCTAGGCGTGACGGGACGGCCTTCGGCGAGATCGTGGCGCGCCACGGCGCAATGGTCTACCGCGTCTGCTTGGGTCTGCTGGGCGACCCCCACGAGGCCGAGGACTGTTCCCAGACCGCGTTCGTGGTGCTGGCGCGCAAGGCCCGGTCCCTGCGCAGCGGGGTCAACCTCCCATCGTGGCTCCACGGCGTGGCCCGCCACGTATCGCTGCGCGCCGCCGAGGCCCGGGCTAACCGCGCCAGGCGCGAGGAGGCGGCCGCCATGATCCGGCAGACGGGATCGGATGAATCGGCGGCGTCAACCGATGCGGCGCTCCGGGAGCTCGTCTACCGCGAACTGGAGTCGCTTACCGCCGCGCAGCGCCAGGCGGTGATCCTGCGCTATCTCGAGGGCCGCAGCGAACGCGAAGCGGCCGAGATCGCGGGATGCCCGCAGGGCACACTCGGCTGGAGGGCCAGCCGGGGGCTGGCCAGGCTGCGGGCGCGCCTGGCCAAGCGCGGGCGAGCCCTGGCCGTGACCCCGCTGGTCGGTGTCCTCGAAGCCGAGGCCCAGGTGGCGGTACCGGCAGGCCTCCTTCCTTCGCTCGCAGCCGCTTCGAAGCTCGCCGCGACCGGCGCGGCGGCCGGGGCCGGTGCGGGAAGCGTGTTGGCGATGGCGGAAGGAGTGTTGAAGATGATGTTCTGGGCGAAGGTTAAGACCACGGCTGCGGCGACTCTTGCGGCCCTGGCGGGAGTCGCGGTTCTGGGGCTTGGCCTGCCGAAGGCCTGGCGCGCGGTTACCGCGCAGGAAGCGGCTGTGTCGGCGAGACCGATCGCGCCTGCTCCGACGGGAACGCGAGTCAAGGACGAGGTCCTGCGGTTCAGCAGGCCGGAATTTGCCCGACTGGCTCCCTTTGAGCCCGGGATCTGGAAGTCGGGGTTCTATGTCTTTCGGTCCGGGGAGGAACTTGCCGGGGCACCTTTCGCACTGGTCAGCAGGAACAGGGTCATCTCCGACCGCGATCCCCGGGCCAAAGCCGCGGCCGGGTGGCCGGCCAGGGCCGGAATCGACTTCCAGAATAGCATGTGTATCGTCGCAGCAGCGCAGGAGAGCGGGGACAGGTCCGAACTGAAGATCACGGGCGTTGCCGTCCGATCCGGTGAGCTCCTGGTCGAGTTCACCGTCAGGCGCGGCGGCCGTGACCGGAAGCCCTGTGTCATCTCCGACATGGTGACCTGTCCTCGCCGGGACCTGCCCGTCGCCTTCAGGCGGGACGGCAGGCAGGTTGCCCGGGTGCTCTACGGCAAGGCCGCAACCTCGGGCTTCAGCAAGCCGGTCGGCGGCCTGTCCGTCAGCTTGAGAGTCGCGCCGGACCGGTGGCGGGTGGGCGAGTTCGGGCACGTGGCCATGGAAGTCGCGGTGAAGAACTCCGGCAAGAGCAGCCTGATGGTCTGCGACCATCTGGCGCTCTCGACGAGGATCGACATCCGGGACGCGCATGGCCGCACCTGGAGTTGCGTGCAGCCCGAGCCGGCCCCGCCGCCCCGGTACCTGCAGGTCGCGCAGTGGCATGACCTGTGGCTCAAGCCCAGCGAGGAAGGCCGCTGGACGGTGCGGGCACACCAGCGCAACTTCGTTCCGGTGAACATCTCAGGGCGGGCAACTCGCAAGCTCACCGAGCTGCCGGCCGGAACCTACGCGATCAGCTGCACGCTGGCAGACCGCACCGCGCGCGTGCGGGCCCGCGGCCGCGATCCCTTTGCGTCGGCCAGGGCCGCCCGCTCGCAGTGCTGGCAGGGCCGCGTATCGACAGAACCCGTGAAGGTGACCGTGCTCCCGCCGGCGCGCAAGAGGCGGAGGTAGGACACCGCGGCGAACATCCAAGAGCTTCTTCGTCGGCGTCGGGATCGGGATTGCGGTCGGGATCGTGGGTTGGCCAAAGCCGCACGCACGGCTCCGATCCCCACGCCGATGCCGACGCCGAAGGGGCGGTGCCCTGTCGTGCGGGTGGGGATGGGGATATCACCATCTACGTGAGAGATTGCCGACAGCGATATCGCCGCGGTCTTCAGCCCTGGCCTTCGGCAATCCCCTCCAGCACCGCCGGCACCGTGCGCATGACGTCCGGCGGGACTTCCTCGCTGATCATCAGGCAGTAGCGTTCCGGGCCGGCCGCGCGCGCGGCGGCGCGGACCTTCGCGACGAGTTCGGCCTGGGGCAGGCGGTACCAGGTCAGCGTGGGGTGCAGCCAGAAGAACTTCCCGGGCCACAGCCGGCGGGCCTCGGCTATCTCCACGTCGCCCTCCGGGGGCGGGGTGATCGAGTCCAGGCCGTCGAACGGCAGGCGGGAGACGAAGTCGCTGATGGCCCGCAGCTGGCCGTCGTAGTGCACGTGCAGCCTGCGGCCGGTGCCGTCCAGGAGCTCGAAGATCTTCTCGTAGACCGGCACCAGGTGCCGGGCGTAGAGCGCCGGGCCCATGGTCTCGATGGAGAGATTCTCCCAGAGCTTGATGTGCCGGGCGGGGGTTTCCAGCGCGGCGGAGAACTCGCGCAGCTTGAGGTCGGTCAACAGCTCCATGAGCTCCAGGAGCTCGGGCCGTTCGTCGGCGATGTCCAGGCTGAAGCGTTCCAGACCGGTCAGGTCGATCTGGATGTGCTGCGCCGGGGTACGCCCGATCTGCCCCAGGGTGATGCCCGCGCCGCCCAGCCGCGCCTCGGAACTCTCGAAGTGTTCGCAAGTCGCGCGCGGCACAGCGTCCGAGTACGCGCGGGCCATGATCCGGTAGTCGGCGGGGCCCTTGATGAAGTGCTCCTGGCGCCACTCGCCGAGGTACCACTCGTGGAGCTCGCCCAGGTCGGTCTTCCAGGTCACGTCGCGGCGCGGCCGGCCGTCGACTTCCGAGAGTTCCTCGACGACCTCGACGTTGGGCCGCTCCAGCTCCACCAGGTCGGCGTGGTTGACCTGGCCCAGGCCGCGCCCGAAGAGCGCCTGCCAGTCGAGGTCGCGGTTCTTCACGAACCAGTCGTAGACGGCCAGCACCGGCCGCTCGACCGTTTCGCCGGCCAGCGCGGCGTAGAGCCGTTCTCTCACGGTCGCTTCGCTCATCTGTCGTCTCCCTGCGCGCTCGGGGCGGTCGAGGCCCGGACCACCAGCCTGCCGCGCAGCAATGCGCTTTCGGGTTGCCTGCCAGGCTCGCGCAGCCTGGTTCTCAGCAGCGAAAGGGCGGTGTTGACCAGTTCCGGGATGCGGTAGTCGACGGTGGTCAGCGGCACCTGCAGCCAGGAGCCCACCGGCAGGTTGTCGAAGCCGGTGATCTTCAGCCGGTCCGGAACGGCGATGCCGCGTTCCAGGGCTGCGCGGAGGGCCCCCGCGGCGGTCAAGTCGTTGCAGCAGACCAGGGCGTCGGGCAGCGGGCCGCGTTCCAGCAGGCGCGCGAGCGCCTCCCGGCCGCCGTCCTCGCCCTCGCTCTCGGTGCCGACCTGCCAGCGTTCTTCGGTGTGCAGTCCGCGCGCGCGCACGCAGTTCAGGAAGGCGCGGGAACGGGGGTCCGCGCCGGTCTGGCGGACCCGGTTCTGCGCGTACGCGCAGGTCTTCGCGCCCATTTCGCGGAGATGGTCGATGAGCTCCCCGATGCCGTGGTCGTTGTCCACGGTCACCCGGTCGAAACGTGCGGAGTCGGGCACTCCACCGCACCAGACCAGAGGGATCCCCAGGGACTCGATCTTCTTCGGGTCGGTTTCCGGGGCGCAGGAGATCAGCAACCCGGTGACACCGCTCGCGGCCAGGCGCCTGACAGACTTCGCCACGGCCGAAGCGTCCCGGCCGCCGCCGGCAACGATCAGTCCCCCGCCCGCGGGCTGCAGACTCCTGTCCAGCTGCTCGACCACCTCGCCGTGAAAGGGGTCGCTGAGACTGGGGGCGATGTAGCCCACCAGGATCTCTTGCGGCGTGCGCCTGATCACGAAGCTGCCCACCGCGGGGCGTGTGCGGATCAGCCCTTCCCTCTCCAGAAGGCGCACGGCGTTCTTGACCGTCGGCCGGGAGACGCCGAACTCGCCGGAAAGAACCTGCTCGCTGGGCAGCTTCGCGTTCAGCGGGTATTTGCCGCCAGCGATGCGCTCGCGGAGGGAGCCGGCGATCTGCTCGTAGAGCAGGGCGTCGGCGGAGCTGGCGGAACCGGGTCCGGGCATCGGCAAACCCCCGTATCAGTCCTCAACCGACAGTGCCATGAGGGACGGGAAGTACGAGTCGGACCCGCCGCCGGCGGTCACCAGGAGCGCGTCGCCGCTGCGCGCGAGCTGGTGTCCGCCGGTCAGGGACTCGTGGAGGAACTCGTTGTCGATTCGGGGATTCTGCGGATCGCGGACGTCGACCACCGAGGCCTTGCCGGCGAGCCCCCGCCTGCTCTTCTCCAGGAAGAGCGGCTTGGGACGGTCGGCGGGGTTGTTGTTGCCGACGAATATCGCGTCGCCCTGCTTGCAGACGCCCACCGGCACGCTGAGCGAGTCTACTGAGGCCACCAGCCGCGGCTCGCGCGGGTCGCGGATGTCGATTACCGAGAGCATGTCGGTGTCGATGCTGACGGCGTAGGCGTAGTCGCCCTCGGCGCAGACCTGGTTGCTGCCGATCATGTCCGGGTGCGCGAGCTGCCCCAGCAGCACCGGTTCCCGGGGCGAGCCGCCCGCACTGCCGCCGATGTCCAGGACCGCCAGGTGGCGCTGGTCGGGATTGACGAACTCCAGCCGCCTGCCGTTGTAGTAGCGCATCTGGTTGACGTAGACCAGCAGGCCGCGCTCGGGGAGCACCGCCAGGCCGTGCGTCGAGCCGCGGTCGGGGTCGCGGAAACTGCCGGCGTGGCGCATGTGCGCGGGGTCGGACACGTCGAAGACCTCGACGTACCCGCCGCCCCTCTCCACCGCGGGATTGTCCCCGCGCACCACCACGTGGACGCCCTTGTTGGGGCAGAAGACGTAGTCGCCGCAGCGTACCGCGTCGTTCAGGGGCCCGTCGTTGAGCGTGCTGTTCACGCAGTTGAGGTCCGACCCCGGCAGCACCTTCGGCGCGCCCGGGTCGGACACGTCGATGACCAGGGCCCGGCCGTGGTCGCCCACGAAGAGGTGCTTCTCGTCCAGGAAGAGAACCGCCTCGGTGTCCTTCAGGCCCTCCGTGTGCGAGCCCAGCAGGAGCATGTTCGCGGGGTCGCCGACGTCGACCAGCGAGACGTTGCCGGCCTTGCCGACCACCGCGGCGAGGTCCCCGCGGACGTCCAGACTGTGCGCGCCGGCCAGCGACGGGTCGGTCAGTTCGCACAGGAACCCGGTGATGCGGGGAATCCCGGCGTTGGCTCTTGCGGACTGGTCCATGACTCTCTCCATCTCGTTCAAGGAGTTGCTACAGGCTCAGAGTCCGCCGTCGAATGCGCCGGTCCCGGCTATCAGCGCCCTGGCATTCCCGTAGAAGATGTCGCGGACGTCGTCCTGCGTGAGGCCGTTCTTCTCGGCGGCGCGGCGGAAGGCGTCGAGTTCCTCGTACATGAAGAAGGTGAGTTCATCGGCCTCGGCCCCGGAGAGCTCGCGCATGTGCGGGTCGGCGCTCACGTCGCCGTAGAGGCCCTCGGGCACCAGGTTGACGTACTTCCCGTTCTCGCAGATCCGGCGGGTGCGCATCCTGAGAATGGGCAGGTCGCTGCCGAAGAGTATGCGCTTGGGCCCGACGCACCTGATCAGGCCGTCGAAGACCTCCGCGTTGCAGTTCGCCGAAATGTCGAAGAACATGCGCTGCGTTCCGGCGAGAGCCTCAAAGGCCTCGCCCACGTCTTCGGGGCAGTAGGCCCGGCCCACGTGGGCGATGATCAGGCGCACGTTCGGGTAGCGCTCCTCGATTTCGAGCATCTGGGCGAGGTTCACGGGGTCGCCGAGCCGCCCGTCCCGGGGGATGTGCAGCATGACTATCCAGCCGTTCTGGTCGACAACCTCCAGCAGGTGGTGCGGCAGGTAGTCGAATATGCGGATCTCCGCGCGCGGCAGGTAGGCGGGGGCGAGGTTGAGGTACACCTTGATGCCGACGAAGCCGCCCTGGCGGACCCGGCGGGCCAGCTCCCCGCCGGACCAGGTCGGCAGGGTGTAGAGCAGCGAGGGCAGGCCGTGCTTCCGGGCCGCGCGCCGGACGTATTCGTTCGAAGCGTCGACGGTGGCCGCGTCCGAGAGGTTGGAGAAGACCACCGGAGTGACCTGTTTTCCGGGGAAGAGCAGCCGGTAGGACTCGAGGTGCTCCTCGACGGGATTCACGTCGGCGACCATGCTCGGCCACTTGACCACCCGCTGCTGCCGGCGGTTGATCTCGTCGCGGTCGTTCGTCTCCCAGATGTGGGAGTGCACGTCGATGATCTTCTCGGGCAGGAAGCCCCTCAGGCGGCTGTTGTAGAAATCACGGTCAAGGTCTTTGATTTCAAGCACTTGGCCCATCGCTCTGCCTCTCATCAAGACTACACCTCAGACTCACCAGTAGGTGACTGGTAAGTCTGCGGTAAGTAGTCATGAACGTCAAGCGCAGAAAGGTGCGGGATCTCCCCAAGATCCCGGAATCCGGCATGAAGACCCTTGCCGAAGGCCAAGCAGAAGGCGCCTAGTTGCGCGACTTGCTTCTCCATACGCGCGCGAGACGGTGGCGCTGGCGTCTCAGCGTGCCGCCGAGCGGAATCTCCTGTGTATTGCCGTGACGGTTTCGCCGAGGTCGGTTATGCCGCCCTTGTGGCGAAACTCGTAGGCGAGTCCCCGCCAGTGTTCCTCGTAGTGGCGGGCCGAGCTCATGCCGATGACCAGCGTATCGTTCAGCCTGCCGGCCTCGAACAGCGGGCGCAGGGCCTGGTCGCCGTCGAGCGCGGGGAGGTCGGTGTCGGAAACGATGATTGCCGGAGACGCAGCTGTGATGAGCTCCGCGACTTCGGTGCCGTCGTAGGCCGAGAGGACTTCGTAACCGGCCGCTTCCAGGGAGCGGCGATACTCCGCGTGCCGCGCGCGACTGTCTTCCACCAGGAGTACTCTCACGGACCTCTCCTCGTCGACCAGCGGTGCCCATCCGCGGTTATAGCTTCCTCGGCCCCGGAGCACAAGACTCCGGTGGCGTTGCTTTGCGGGAATGCTCCGATCGGTTAAGCTGTTCCCGGTTCGGTAGGCCCAAGCGGTCTCCGCCCCGCCGTCGGGAACCGGCGCCCGGCGTCGGGGATTCGCCGGGCGCCGGTGAACCACAAGGAGTCATATCATGGCCAGAGTGTTATACGTGAAGGCGTCGCCGCGCGGCGAGCGCTCCTACTCGATCAGGACCGCAGACGCCTTCGTGGCCGCCTACAAGAAGGCGAATCCCGACGACGTGGTGGAGGAACTGGACCTCTTCGATGTCGACCTTGCGGAGTTCGGCGCCGCTGCGGCCGAGGGCAAGTACGCGGTGATCTACGGTGCCGAGGGATCGGAGGCCGCCAGAGCCGCCTGGAAGAAAGTGGTCGAGGTGATCGACCACTTCAAGGGTTTCGACAAGTACGTCCTGGCCGTGCCGATGTGGAACTTCGGCCTGCCCTACAAGCTCAAGCTCTACCTCGATACCATCATCCAGCCCACCCACACCTTCGCCGTAAAGGAAGACGGCAGCTACGAGGGACTGGTAACCGGCAAGAAGGCCCTGAGCGTCTACGCCAGCGGCGGCGAGTTCGCAGGGGAGGCCGCGGCGCTGGACCACCAGAAGCCACACCTCGAGCTCCTGCTGGGGTTCATGGGCATCACCGACCGGCAGCAGATCGTCGTCGACGGAACGCTGGGGCCGGAGGGGAAGGCCAAGCTGCAGAAGGCGGCGGCGGAGGCGGAGGAGCTGGCGGTGGAGTTCTAGAGCAGGCACAAGGGGACAAAGGCACAGAGGCACAAAGCCTTTCTTCAATCCTGACATTCGGCGCCTCTGGACCCGACGGGATGATGTTGGTGAATCCGGCAGCGCCTGCGCCAGGCCCACCGGGCCGCGGCGCACACCTTGTGCCCCTGTGCCCCTGTGCCTACACTATTGTGCCATCTCACCTTCACAGCTAGAATCGCTATCGACACGAGACCGTTGCTACTGAGAGGCCCCAGGATTTGAGCGATTCCCACAGCGAGCGGTTCTACAAGGCGATGATCCGCCAGGTCACGCGCTCGCGTCGCAAGGTGACGATCATGTTCACCGACGTGGAGGGCTCCACCGGGTACTGGGAGCGCCACGGCGACGTCCGCGGGCGGTTGATGATCGACCTGCACAACCGCCTGATCGTGCCGGTGATCCGCAAATTCGGGGGCAAGGTCGTCAAGCACGTGGGCGACGCGATCATGGCCTCTTTCGGCTCGCCGCAGAAGGCGCTGAAGGCCGCGGTGGGCATTCAGCAGATTCTGGAGCGCCAGCGCGAGCGCGACGAGAAGTCGGTGCCGGAAATCCGCATCGGGATCCACACCGGCACGGCGGTGGTCGAGAAGGACGACGTCTTCGGCGACATGGTCAACGTGGCCTCGCGCGTGGGCGACCACGCCATCGGCGGGGGGATATGCGTCTCCGGCGGCGCTGCCAGCAAGGTCCGTAAGAAGACCTTCGCGCTGGCGAAGAAGGGCGCGTTCAAGCCCAGGGGCCGCAAGAAGAACATCCAGCTCTGGGAGTGCAAGTGGCGCGAGTGCCCCAGCTACGTCGACGACATCGGGGAGGGCGGCCTGCCACTGGTCGGTCGCCAGAAGCTGGAACTGGTCGCCTGCGGCGTGCTCTTTCTCGGCGCCTGCTACCTGATCTCGCGGGTGTACCTCTGCCCGCTGATCGTCGAGAGCCGGGGGCTGGCGCTGCTGGCGCTGCGGTTCTCGAAGTACTGCCTCGGCATCCCGCTGCTGCTGACCGCGACTTGCGGACTGGCCCTGACGTTTTTCGCCTGGCGTTTCCCGGGGTCGCACGCGCTCTACCGGCTGCTCAAGGGCGGGTTCGGCCTGGCGCTGGGCTTCGCGCTGCTGTTCGTCGCCGGGCGGGCGCTGCCGCTCTCGCTGGGATCGAAGTGGGACGGCGTGCTCCTTGAATCGCACGGCCTCTTCGTCGAAGTAGCCCAGAGCGGCACCCGGGTTCGCAACAGCATGAGCGACCGGGCCTCCGCGGCGGCGGTACTGCGCGCCGGCGACCTGCTGGTCGTCGACGACGTCAAGGTGCGCGGGGGCCGCACCTGGTTCAAGGTGGCCCTGCCCGGCGACGACTTCGGCTGGCTGGCCGAGACGATCCCGCCGAAGATGGGCGTGCCCGAGAAGCGCCTCGCCTCGCTCGCCCGCTTCGAGTTCCGCTACAAGGATCTCTACGCGCTGATCGCCGGCGCGCTGGGTTTCCTGTGGGGCGTGCTTTCCTTCCGCATCCGCCCGGCCTAGCAGGCCGTTGAAAGACGGCCTGCCAGCCCCAATCTTACTCGTACTCAGCGACCGCAGGGAGCGGTACGCGTACTCGTACTCGAGGGGTTGAGTCTACTATCGAGTACGCGTACGAGTACGGGTACCGGTGCGCTGAGTACGATTAGTGGCATGCGCTCCGGGTCGCGAGTATGATGTCCCCGATGGGGAAGCAGGGCGTTCTCGAAGGCCTCAACGAGGCTCAGCGCAGGGCGGTGACCGCCGGTGACGGTCCGCTGCTGGTGATCGCCGGCGCGGGCACCGGCAAGACCAGCACGCTGGCCGCGCGGGTGGCTTGGCTCATCGACCACGGCGTGCCGGCCGACCGGATCCTGCTGCTGACCTTCACGCGCCGCGCGGCGGCCGAGATGATCGCCCGCGCGGCGCGTTCGGCGGGCAGCGATGCCGCCAAGGTCTGGGGCGGGACCTTTCACGCCACTGCAAACCGGTTGCTGCGGCAGTACGGCCGGGCGGTGGGCATGGGGCCCGGCTTCACGGTGATGGATCAGGCCGACGCCGCCGACGTCATGAACCTGATCCGCGGCGAACGGGGCTACTCGAAGTCGAAGAAGCGTTTTCCGCGCAAGCGCACGCTGATAAACATCTACTCCCGGATGGTCAGCAGCCGCACCCGGCTGGGCAAGGTCGTCAGGGACTTCTACCCCTGGTGCCGCGACGCGCTCGACGGCATGCGCGACGTGTTCGAACGCTACACGAAGCGCAAGCGCGAGCAGAACGTTCTGGACTACGACGACCTGCTGCTCTTCTGGCAGGCGCTCATGAACTCCGACGCCGGCGAGAAGGTCGCCGGCCGCTTCGACCACGTGCTGGTCGACGAATACCAGGACACCAACCTGATCCAGGCCGGGATTCTCCTGGCCATGCGCCGCGAGAACCGGAACATCACCGTGGTCGGCGACGACGCCCAGAGCATCTACTCCTTCCGCTCGGCGACGGTGCGCAACATCCTCGAGTTCCCGCAGCAGTTCGGCGGCGCCGAGGTCGTCAGGCTGGAGCGCAACTACCGCTCGACGCAGCCGATCCTGGACATCTCCAACGCGGTGATGGACGCCTCGCGCCAGCGCTACGAGAAGAACCTCTACACCGAACGCGGCGGCGAGGAGAAGCCGCTGCTGGTCACCTGCATGGACGAGACCGAGCAGTGCAGCGAAGTCTGTACCCGCGTTCTAGCCAAGTACGAGGAGGGCTTGGCCCTGCGCGAGCAGGCGGTGCTCTTCCGCGCCGGGCATCACAGCGACGCGCTGGAGGTGGAGCTGTCCAGGCGCAACATCCCCTTCGTCAAGTACGGCGGCCTGAAGTTCATCGAGGCCGCGCACGTAAAGGACATGATCGCGCTGCTGCGCATCCTCGAGAACCCCGCCGACCAGCTCAGCTGGTACCGGGTGCTGCTGCTGCTGCAGGGCGTCGGGCCGGTCACCGCCGGGAAGATCATGGCCGGTCTGGGTATGGGCGGCGCGGAAGGGGCCGGGGCCGGGGATCAGGGCGCCGCTGCGAGCGGTGCGGGGGCTGACCCGCTGCGCAGGCTGATCGAAGACCCGCCCGGGGTCCCGCCGGCCGCCCGCAAGGAGTTCTCGCAGTTGCGCGACGCGCTGGCCGACTGCACTCACAAGGGCATGCCTCCGGCCAGCCAGGTCGAGCGCGTACGGAAGTTCTACGAGCCGGTGTTCCAACGCGCCTACGACAACCCCACCGTGCGGGTGCGCGACCTGGAGCAGCTGGAACTGGTGGCCAGCAACTACCGGTCGCGCTCGCGGTTCATCACCGACCTGACGCTGGACCCGCCGAGTTCCACCGCGGACCTGGCCGGCCCTCCGCTCCTCGACGAGGACTACCTGATCCTCAGCACTATCCACTCGGCCAAGGGCTGCGAGTGGGACGCGGTGCACATCATCCACGCCGCCGACGGGATGATCCCTTCGGACATGGCCACCGGCAGCGAGGACGAGATAGAGGAGGAGCGTCGTCTGCTGTACGTGGCCATGACCCGGCCGCGCGACTTCCTCTACGTGTACTTTCCGCTGCGCTACTACCATCGCGGCAAGGGCCTCAGCGACGCGCACACCTACGCGCAGGTCTCGCGCTTCCTCGCGAGCCTCGACCCCGGGCTCTGCGAGAAGGTCAGCGCCGAGAACGCCAGAGCAGAGGGGGCGGCGGAAGAGGCGACCCAAGCCGGCCCGGCCAGCGCCTCGGTGGACGAAATGCTGGGGGATCTGCTCAGCGAATAGGCGGTTCCGTACCCGTACACCTGCAGGATTACGGCGATTACTATTGCCTAACCGCCCCGCCGGGATATATACTGCCGCGCGGTTGCGGGCCGGGTGCGGAGAAGTCGTGGGGCGGGAAATCGTCTACTGTTCCGAGTGCGAGAAGCAGATCCCTCCGGGGGGGCTGCACGAGGGGCGCTATTTCCTGGTCCGCGAAGAGCCGGTCTGCATGGAGTGCTACGAGAAGTTGCCCGACAACGTTCGCGAGGGCAGTATCCAGCTGCACGTTCCAGACGCCGTTCGCAAGCGCAGCACCACCAGCCTGCCGGCTCAGCCGGAGGCGTCCTCTGAGGGGGGGGGGGAGAGCGCCGGGTCCGCCCCGGAAGCGACCGAGGCGGGCTTCAAGACCCTCGCCGGCTGGGCCGTGGCGGTCTTCGTGCTGATCGCCGTCGGCGTCTTCCTGCTGCTCCGCGGCTGCTGGAGCGCGTGACAGACCAGGCCGCCGAATACGCAGTCAGACGCAGAGAAGCCGCCTACCTCATTTCCCCCTCCCCTCTCTGACTGCCCGCGGAACCCTGTTCAGGCCGGAAGGAGGTCTCCACGGCTTCGCGGTTCCGTGAGAGAAGGGTCGGTGCGGGCTTCTTCGCGGCCTTTGCGTTCTTCGCGCGAGATGGTATTCTTGAGCCAACCGGGCTCAACGCCCGCTAACGAAGACGAAAGGGAGCAGCCGTGAACATCATCCTCCTGATCAGCGACACATTCCGCTGGGACAACCTCTTCGACCGCGCGGCCATGCCGGTGAACACCCCCGAGCTGGACCGTTTCGCGCAGGAACGCGCCGCCAGCCTGGAGAACTGCTGGGTCTCCAGCTTCCCGACCATCCCGCACCGCACCGACCTGACCAGCGGCCGCTACGGGTGGCCCTGGCACGGCTGGCAGCCGCTGGCCAGGAGCGGTCCCAACCACTCGCCCAACATCCTGCGCGAGAGCGGCTACGTCTCGCAGATGCTGTACGACTGCCAGCACCTGTTCAGACAGGGCCTGCACGAGGGCTTCGACGCGCAGTTCACCGTGCGCGGCCAGGAGGGCGACACCTACTTCCTGAGGATGAACTACCCGATGGAAGAGGTCATGCCTCCCGAAAAAACCCGCGGCAGCAGGCACTTCATGGATCGCAACCTGCCGGACATCTCCCGGTGGGTCAACCGGCACTGGCGCGGTGAGGATGACCGCCTGATGGTCCGCACCGCCGGTACGACCGTCGAGTGGTTGGAGGAGAACTACCGCCACGACCCCTTCTTCCTGTGGGTCGACTTCTTCGATCCCCACGAGCCCTGGGACCCGCCGGAGTACATGGTCAGGAAGTACGACCCCGATTACGACGGCACGCCGATGATCCATCCCAACTACGGCAAGGCCTCGGACCTCAGCGCGGCGGAGCTGCGCAACCTGCGCGCGCACTACTGCGCGGAGGCCGAACTGGTCGATCGCTGGGTGGGGCGGGTGCTCCAGAAGATAGACGACCTCGACCTCTGGAAGAACTCGATCGTGATCTTCACGACCGACCACGGCATGAGCCTCGGCGAGCACAACCGCACCGGCAAGAGCAACATCAACCCCGGCGACGACCGGCCCTGGCCGATCTACCCGGAGATCGCCCACATCCCGCTGATGGTCGCCGCGCCGGGAGTGGCTCCCGGCACAAAGATCCACGACTTCGTGCAGCCGCCGGACATCCTGCCCACCGCGCTGGAGCTGGCCGGGGTGCAGGCCGAGCCGCCGAAGAGCTTCCACGGGAAGAGCTTCGCGCCGATGCTGCGCGGCCAGGCCCAGCCGCCGCTGCGCGACTTCGTCATCTCCGCCCAGTACCTGCGCGGCGATCCCCGCGAGGCCGGAGCGACCAGGACCACCCCGGTGGTCTACACCCGCGAGTGGGCCTACGCGCCGATCGGCCAGGAGCGGACGCCGGAGCTCTTCGACCTGAAGTCCGACCCCTGCGCCGAGAGGAACGTGATCGCCGACAACCCCGGCGTTGCCGAGGAGATGCACGAGAAGCTCCTGGGCTGGCTCGCGGAGATGAACGCGCCCGAGGAGGCCGTCGCGGCCTTCAGGAAGTAGGCCCGTGCTCTTCAGCGGGCATCGCCGGAAGGCCCTCGTTGGCAATGGTGTTATGGCGGCTCATGCGTTCGCATAAGTCTGGCGACAAGCGCGAGCGCGGGGTGTATTCGCGTGGTAGACCGGCACAGGTCCGGACTGCCGGCGTTGCCGGTTCTGACCGCGTGTCCGGCTGAGGAGGGATCGGATCATGTCGGGTCGCAACATCGTGCCGCTGGCCTGGGGGCTTCTTCTGACAGCGGGGCTCGGCTGCGGGGCGGCCGGCGAGCGCGCGACGGCGCCCGCCGCGAAGAGCCGGTTCGAGCACTTCATCACCCGCAAGGCCGACAGGATGATGGACGGTGAGAAGCAGTTCCGCTTCATCGGCGCAGCGTGCACCGACCTGATGGGCTACGTCGCCGACGGAGCCGTACTGCCCCCCGACGAGTTCGAGTTGCGGGACACGTTCGAGAGCATGTGCCAGATGGGCCAGAGTGCTGTTCGCACCTACTGCTTTCGCGTATCGGCCAGTCGCCCCGAATACGGCGCGATAGGCTGTCACGTGATCGGCAACCGCAAGTACAACGAGGAGGCCTTCCGCGGCTTCGACAAGGCACTCCAGCTGGCCAACGAGTACGGCGTGCGCCTGATCGTCCCCTTTCTCGACCAGCACAACTTCGGCTGTCACCGGGAGGCCTTCGCGCGCATGCACGGCAAGCGGGGGTTCCTGGACGATGGGCGGGGTGCGTTCAAGCAGTTCCTGACCGATCTGCTCAACCGCAGGAACACGTTCACCGGCACGCGCTACAAGGACGACAAGGCCATCCTCGCCTGGCAGCTGGGCAACGAGTTCTACAGGAACCCCAGATTGGCCGAGTGGGAGTCGGACATCGCCGCACACCTCAAGAAGATCGATTCCAACCACCTGGTGGCCAGCGCCTATCGCGGCCTGCACAAGAACTCGCTGTCGGACCCCAACATCGACATCATCGACTACCACCCCTATCCGGGCCCGCCGCGGGACATCGGCAGGTACTGGAAGGCCATCAAGGGCAAGAAGGCTATGATCTTCGGCGAGTTTGGCGGCAAGGGCGGGGCGGCGCCGGCGAAGGCGTTCCTGGAACGCTTCATCGTCTCCGGAGTTTCGGGAGCTAACTGGTGGGCGCTGGTGCCCCACAGCCGCGCCGGCGGCTACGGGCGCTGGCACTACGAGGGCCACCAGGGATACAGCCGGCTGCACTGGCCGCACTGGGACGACAAGATTGAGAAGCGGCACACGGTTCCGGGCATTCTGGCCGCGCTGCAGGACGCTGCCTTCAAGCTCCAGGGGCGGAAGGTTCCCGTTCACCGCTGCCCGGTGCCCAGGGCCCCGCAGCTGATGCCCATCGACGATCCGCTGCGCATCAGCTGGCGCGGCTCGGCCGGTGCGCGGCGCTACGAGATCCAGCGCGCCAGCGGGTCCGCAGGCGAGTGGGCCACGGTGGGCAAGGACGTCAGCGACAACGCCGTGCCCGGCTGGTTCGGACGTATCTTCGCCGACCCGGGTGCGCCCGGGGGCCCGAACCGGTACCGCGTGCGCGCTAGGAACGGTGCCGGTGTCTCACCGTGGTCCAACGTCGTGGAGGTTGGCGCGCCCCACCCGGTGATGACCAGGCTGTACCTGGGGCCGAACCTGCTCTCCAACTGGAGCTTCGAAGAAGGATCCAAAGGCTGGCGGGGCATCGACGGCAAGGTCGCCTCGCTGACCCGCAAGTACCGCTTCTCCGGCGCTACTGGCGTGCAGTTCAGAAACTCGAAATGGCACAGCCTGCGCCGCACCGTCAGGCTCAAGCCGCGGACGGAATACCTCTGGCTCTTCTGGTGCCGGAGAGGCAGGGGGGAGAAGGTGGTCGGCAAGATCCTGGTGGGCCGCAAGGTGATCAGCGAGGGCCACGAGCAACCGGGCAGCCGTCGCTGGCGGCCGTACTCGCTGCACTTCAACAGCGGCACCAACACCAGGGTGGACCTCTACGCCGGTGTTCAAGGGCCGGAGGTTTGCATCGACGACATGGTGCTGGTCGAGAACCCCCAGTGGATCGCCGGCGGCGGGCCGAAGGAGCGGTGAGCTTCGCGCGGATGAGGGGAGAGCCGCAAGCCGCAAGCCGCGACCGTTCGCCGGCGCGCAGCGGCATCCGGGTTTCCGCCGTTCCCAACTCGACGAGAGTGGTTCTGAAACAGCCTGTAGAAGACTGACCGCCACGGGCCGCCGGTTTTCTTCGGCCGCAATCAAGTTGACAATTGCGCTCCGCCATTGTATACAATATGCAAACGGCGGTCGCCACCGCCGGCCCGGAAGGGGAGCCAGAGATGAGCCAGACCGAATCGCGCCGACTGCCGCGCCCGCCGGAAGCGGACGCGCGCCTCCCCCTGCTGATCGACACCGACGTGGGCACCGAGATCGACGACCAGTACGCTATCGCCCTGGCGCTTTGCTGCCCGGACCGGTTCGACCTGGTGGGCATAGCCGGCTGCTACTTCCACGACGAGCCCGACAGCCCGGCGGAGTGCGTGCGCCAGGCCAGGAATCTGCTGGAACTCGCCGGGCGTCCGGACGCCTGCCCGGTGGCCCGGGGCTGCGATCCGCTTTCCTGGACCGACCGTCCCATGGACGGCGAGGCGGTCGAGCTGATCATCGAGTCCGCCCGCGGTCGCGATCCCGAGAACCCTCTCTGGATCGTCGCCCTGGGCCCGCTCAGCAACGTGGCCTCAGCCTGGCTGAGGAAGCCGGAGATCAGCGAGCAGGTAGTCCTGGTCTTCCACTCCCGCAGCCGCCACTGGGACCTGAAGTTCTCGAGCTACAACGCCATCCAGGACCTCCGCGCGGCGCGCGCGGTGATGCGCTCGAGGTTGCCGCTGGTGCTCTTCGACGCCGGCACCTACCTGACCATGGGCGCGGAGGAAACCGAGCGGCGCCTGGCGAGCTCCGGCCGGCTCGGCGCCTACCTCCACGACTACAGGTCGAAGAAGAAGGGCTACGCCAGCCCGCTCAAGGGCTTCTTCGACCTGGCCGACATCGCCTGGCTCTGTGAGCCGGAAATCGGCGAGTGGCAAACGGTGCCGGTGCCGGAGATCAGACCGGACCTGACGCTGAGCTTCGACCGCCCCTGCGGTCGGTGCCTGCGCGTACACCAGATCGACAACCGCCGCGCGCGGGAGCTCTTCTACCGGCGGCTGGCCGCCGCCGCGGGTGGCAGCGCGTGATCCGCCTGGCGGTCGCAGTGGCCGGTGCCGGGGCGGACGAGAAGGCCTTCGTGGTCTGGCGGGGCTTCGAGGAGTCGATCCGCAAGGCTGCGGCGCTGGGCTACGACGGCGTGGAGCTGGCGCTCAAGACCGCCGGGGAGGTGGACGCCGCGGGGCTCAAGGGGCTCCTGGCGGAGAGCGGCCTCGAGTGCCCCTGCGTCTCCACCGGCCAGGTCTTCTCAGCGCTGGGGCTCTGCTTCACGACCCGGTCCCCGGCGCAGAGGGCCGAAGTGATCAGCGTCTTCCGGGGCCTGATCGACCTGGCCGCGGAGTTCGGTGCGATGGTCAACGTCGGTCGGGCGCGCGGCTTCATTGGCGACGAAGAGTCGCGCGAGGACGCCGAGCGCCGTTTCGTGGCGGTCGCGCGCGAACTCTGCGACCACGCTGCGCCAAAGGGCGTAAAGCTGGTTCTCGAGCCGGTCAACCGCTACGAGATCGACTTCGTCAACTCGGTGGCCGACGGTGCCGCGCTGATGGAGAAGGTTGCCCGGCCGAACATGGCGCTGATGCCCGACCTCTTCCACATGAACATCGAGGACGCCTCGATCCCCGGCGCTCTCGAGGCGCACGCCTCGCGCGTGGCCTACCTGCACTTCGCCGACTCCAACAGGAAGGCCCCCGGTGAAGGCCACACGGACTTCGAGGCGGTGATGGCCGCGCTCGGGCGCACCGGCTACGACGGCTGGATTTCCGTGGAAATACTCCCCGACCCCGACCCGGACACCGCTGCGCGCCGGGCGATCGAACGGCTGCGGCCGCTCGTCGAGGAGTACAACCGTGGCTGAACTCGAGAAGCTCCGCGCCGGCTGCCTGCGCCTGCGCAACAGGATCGTGGACATGATCCACGGCGCCGGCAGCGGTCACGCCGGCGGGTCGCTCTCGTGCGTGGAGATCGTCTGGACCCTCTACAGCGAGGTGCTGCGTTTCCACGCCGCCGAGCCCGGCTGGCCGGACCGCGACCGCTTCGTGCTCTCCAAGGGACACGCCGCCCCGCTGCTTTACGCAACGCTGGCGGAATGCGGCTTCTTCGAACCGCAGCTCCTGGACTCCTTCCGGCATACGGGCTCGCCCTTGCAGGGTCACCCCGACATGCGCAAGGTTCCCGGCGTGGAGATGTCGGCCGGCTCGCTGGGGATGGGCATCTCCGCCGGGGTGGGCATGGCGCTCGCAGCGCGCCTCTCGAACAGGAAGTTCCGCGTCTACGTGCTGGTCGGCGACGGCGAGCTCCAGGAGGGCCAGAACTGGGAAGCCCTCGCAGCTGCCAACAAGTACCGCCTCGAGAATTTCGTGGTGATCGTCGACGCCAACGGCGTGCAGCTCGACGGCACCACCGAAGAGATCATGCCGTCCGGTGACATCTCCGCCAAGCTTCGCGCCTTCGGGCTGGAGGCCCGCGAGTGCGACGGCCACGACTGCGGCGCGCTGCTGTCGGCCTTCGACTGGGCGACCTCGAAGCCGACCGGGCCGCGTGCGATCGTAGCCGCGACGGTCAAGGGCAAGGGCGTGTCCTTCATGGAGGGCGACCACGCCTGGCACGGCAGGCGAATCGGCGACGAGGAGTACGCGATCGCCAGGCGCGAACTGGCGGGGGCGGCGCAATGATCTCCGCGAAGGAAGAGAAGCCCCAGCGCCTGGTTTTCGGCGAGATGCTCGTCGAACTCGGCGCCGCCGACCCGCGAGTCGTGGTCCTCGACGCCGACGTTTCCTGTTCGACGCAGACGAAACACTTCGGTGAAAGGTTCCCCGGGCGCTTCTTCAATCTCGGTGTCTGCGAGGCGAACATGATCAGCGTGGCCGCGGGGCTGGCGACCTGCGGCTACGTGCCGTTCGCCAGCGCTTTCGCGCTGTTTGTCGCCATGCGCGCCGGAGACCAGATCCGGTCGCAGGTCGCGTATCCCGGGCTCAACGTCAAGCTGATCGGCGGCTACGCGGGCTTCAGTGACTTCGCCGACGGCGCCAGTCACCAGTCGATCGAGGACATCGCAGTGATGCGCGCGATCCCGAACATGACCGTGATCAGTCCCTCGGACATCACCACCACCCGCGCTGCGGTGCGCGCGATGCTCGATTTCGACGGGCCGGTCTACCTGCGCATTTCCCGCGAGGCGGTCAGCGAGGATTATCCGGGCGACAAGCCATTCGATATCGGCAGGGCCATCGAGGTTCACCGGGGACGGGACGTTACGATCGTCGCCAGTGGAACCATGGTGCGCCCGGCGCGCGAGGCTGTCAGCCTGCTTGTTGCGCGCGGCGTCGCGGCGCGCCTGGTGGACATGCACACGATCAAGCCGCTGGACCGCGAGAGCGTGGAACGCGCCGCGCGCCAGACCGGCGCGATCGTCACCGTTGAGGAACACAATGTCTTCGGCGGCCTGGGCGCCGCGGTCTGCGAGGCGGTTTGCGAGACCTGCCCGGTCCCGGTGGTTCGGGTCGGGGTGCCCGACCGCTTCGGCGAGACGGGAGCTTACGCCGAGATCCTCGAGCGTGCCGGTCTCTCGCCGGCGAGCATCGCAGGGGCTGCGGAGCGAGCCGTGGCCATGAAGAAGAAGGAGCCCAGATGCACCCACTGAAGGAACTGCTGGTCCGGGAGCTCGATGTTGATCTCGAGCAGATGCTGGAGGCCGGCCGCACTTTCGATCTCGCAAAGGAGAACGCCAGGCGTGATTGTTGAGAAGAAGACCCACCCGTCGCTCGTCGATGCAGTTATCGAGAGCGTTTTCGAGGCTATCGCTTCGGGGGAACTGGCTCCCGCTTCGAGAGTCACCGAGGGGCAGCTCGCCGAGAAGTTCGGGGTGAGCCGCACCCCGGTGCGCGAGGCGGTCAAGCGCATGGCGGAGATGGGCCTGGTGACGGTGCGTCCCCGGTGCGGCCTGGAGGTCGCGGCGATCGACGAGTCCGACCTGGCCGAGATCACCCAGCTGCGCGAGGAACTGGAGAGCTTCGCGCTGCGGCTGGCGGCCGCGCGCATGACCCCCGGGGATGTCTCCGAGCTGGAGAAACTGCAGCGCGATTGCGAACGCCTGCTCGGAGAGCCAGACCGCCTGGCGATCTTCCGTGCCGACGGCCGCTTTCACCTCGCGGTGGCCCGCTTCAGCGGAAACCGCTACCTGCTGGATTCCCTGCGGCGCCTGGAGATGAAGGTCCAGCTGTGCCGCGCGCTCTTCTGTCGTTCGGACGCCAAGGTCCGCAGCAGCGTGTGCTTCCACCGCAGGATCATCTCCGCGCTCAAGAAGGGTCAGGCCGGCCGCGCCGAGGAGTTGATGCGCGAGCACGTCAATCGCACCGTGAAGGAGAAGTAGAGTGGACACCGGATTCGACAGGGCCCGCGAGCTGCTGGACGGGTTCAAGGGCGGGAGCTACGTCTTCGGCAACGGATGCCTGGGGCGCACCGGGGAGCTGGCTGCGGGTCTCGGCAGGCGTGCGGCGGTGATCGTCGGCGGCCACGGCAGGAACTGGGCGCGTTCGGCGCACGAGACGCTCGAAGGGTCGCTGGCCGCCGCGGGCGTGGAAATCGTCGGCGGGCCGATCCCCGGTTCGCGGCCCAACGCGCCGCGCGAGGACGTCCTGCGCCTGAAATCCGCGATCCTCGAGCGCGCTCCCGAAGTGATTGTCGCCGCGGGTGCGGGCAGCACCATCGACGCCGCCAAGTGCGCGACGGCCATGGCCGTTCTCGGTGAGAAGCACTCCGACTTCGAGGAGTACTTCGGCGTCGGCAAGGTTTCGGAAATGCTCGACGCCGGGAAGAAGAGCATGCTCCCGATTCTGGGTGTGCAGCTGGCGGCCAGCAGCGCGGCGCACCTCACCAGGTACTCGAACATCACCGACCCCGAAGGCGCCCAGAAGAAGCTGATCGTTGACGAGGCGGTGGTGCCGCGGGGGGCGCTGTTCGACTACTCGGTGACGACCACGCAGCCGCGGGACCTCACCGCCGACGGTGCGCTCGACGGCCTGGCGCACTCGCTCGAGGTGCTCTACGGAGCGGCAGGGAGTGTCCTCGAGAAGGTCCGGCCCGTTGCGCTTGCGGCGATCAAGCTGATCGTCAGTCACGTCAAGCGCGCCTGCGAAGACCCGAACGACCTCGAGGCCCGCGAGGCGCTGGGGTTGGGCACCGATCTCGGCGGCTGCGCCATCATGATCGGCGGCACCAACGGCGGCCACCTCACCAGCTTCAGCCTGGTGGACGTTCTCAGCCACGGCCGGGCCTGCGCGCTGACCAACCCCTACTACACGGTCTTCTTCGCGCCGGCGATCGAAGACAAGCTGCGCGACGTCGGCCGCATCTATGCCGAGGCCGGGTACCTGGAGGGCGATCCGGGCGGGCTGGCCGGTCGTGACCTGGGTGTCGCCGTGGCCGGGGCGATGCTCGCGCTCAACCGCGACATAGGATGCCCCACGACGCTCGGCGAAGTCAAGGGCTTCGGCGACGCGCATATCGAGCGTGCGCTGGGCGCGGCAAGGAACCCGCAGTTGAAGATGAAGCTCGAGGCCATGCCCGTGCCGCTCTCGGCGGACACGGTTGACGATTTCATGGCGCCGATACTCCAGGCCGCCAGGACCGGCGACCTCGGACTGATCCGGAACCTGGGGTGACAGGGTTTGGGCATTGAGATGGCATTCATCTGTGGTTCGAGGAGACAGGGCTGTGGGTGAGACGAAGGTGACGAAAGTGGCAATCGGTTGCGATCACGGGGGATTCGCGGTCAAGGCGCCGATCGTCGAGAAGCTGCGCGAGGTGGGCGTCGAGGTCGTGGACGTGGGCTGCGACTCCGAGGAGATCGTGCGCTACCCGCACTACTCGCGCAAGGTCGCGGGGATGGTCGCGCGCGGGGAGGTCGACCGCGGGGTGCTGATTTGCTCGACGGGGATCGGCATGTCAATCGCGGCCAACAAGGTCAGGGGCGTGCGCGCCGCCCTGTGCACCGACAGCTACATGGCGAGGATGACCCGGCGCCACAACGACTCCAGCGTGCTGTGCCTCGGCGGGAAGATCACGGGCATCTTCGAACTCCTGGACATCGTCGAGATCTGGATGCGGGAGGAGTACGAGGGCGGCCGGCACGCGATCTCCCTGGGCATTATCGCCGAGCAGGAGGAGGAGTTCGGTCTGGCGGTCCCGGAGCAGGAGGGATAGCCCGTGCCGGGGCTCGACCTGGGATACGAACCCGACCCCGACTGGCGACGGCTGGCGACGGCCCTGCGCCGCGAGGGCCAGCCCGACCGCGTTCCGCTGTTCGAGCTGACCGTCAGCTTCTCTGCGATGGAGGCGATCCTGGGCCGCTCCCGTCCCGCGGGCCGGGAGGCCGAAGCCGTCGATGAATGGGCCCGCTTCCGGACCGACTTCTACCGCCGCGCCGGGTACGATTTCGTGGGCACCGGCACCAGCTTCGGTTTTCCGCGCGGGGAGCGCACGAGTGGCGGAACCGGGGCGAGCCTGCCCACGGCGACGGCGGGGGTCATCCACGACCGCGAGAGTTTCGAGCGCTACGAGTGGCCCGAGGTCGGCGACGAGCATCTCGCTGCCGTGGAAGCCTGTGCGGCGGTGCTTCCCGAGGGCATGAAAGTCCGGCCGCGCGGCCCGGCGGGAGTGATGGCCAATCTCGCGAGGCTGATGGGTTTCGAGGGCCTGAGCTACGCCCTGGCGGACGACCCCGAACTGGTGGCCATGGTGGCGGGCGAAATCGGCCGGCGGCTGGTCGAGCTCTTCGGCCGGTACGCGCAGCACCCCGACGTGGATTTCGTAACCGTGGGCGACGACATGGGTTTCCGCACGGCCACAATGATCTCGCCGCGGGCCCTGCGGGAGTACGTCTTTCCCTGGCACCGGCGAATTGTGGAGACCGTGCACGCCGGCGGGAAGATCGCCGTGCTGCACTCCGACGGCAACCTTGAAGAGGTCATGGACGAGGTCATCGGCTGCGGCTGGGAGGCCCGGCACTCGGTCGAGGATGCCATCATGACCGCGGCGGAAATGAAGCGGCGCTGGGGAGGCCGCATCGCGATCTGCGGGGCCTTCGACGTCGACCGCTTGACGCGCGCGAATCCACGCCAGGTCGCCGAACACACCCGGCGGATATTCGCCGAGTGCGCGCCGGGGGGCGGCTGGGCTTTCGGAAGCGGCAACGCGATCACCGCCGACGTGCCGGTGGAGAACTACGTGACCATGCTCCGGGCCGCTCGGCGGTACGGTTCCTGACTCCCGCGGCCGCTTCCTACTTCTTCTTCCCGGGCGTCTTGCCGCCGGGCACCAGGCACTCGATCTCTGTGCCAGTGATCTGCAGGATGCTGCCCTCGTGGGTGCTCAGGCGGCCGTAGGTCTTGAGCTTTCTGGTTGCGACCAGTTTGCCGGTCTTCGTGTTCCAGGTGCGGCGTTCGTAGACGTAGCCCCTGCCCTTGCGCACGCGGAGGGTGGCCATCGCGTGGGTCTTGCCCGTCAGGACGCTCTGGAAGTAGGAGCCCGTCGGCAGCGAGGACTGCCATGCGATCTTCCCGTTGTCGGTGTTGACCGCGACGATGCGGTAGGTCCGCTTGGCGCGGTTGTAGACCGGGAACATCAGGTGCTTCTGGATGTAGACCGGGAACACCAGGTGCTTCTGGATGTTGTCGCCGGTGCCAACTGTGTGGTAGATGGTGGAGATACCGCTGGTCTTCCAGAGGCGCTTCCCGGTCTGGATGTTGTAGCAGTAGACCCCGCCGCCCTGGCTGTATGCGACTACCCGGGTTTCGTCCGCCGCGAGGATGCGCTTCGAGTTGCCGCCGAGCGAGGCGCGCCACTTGAGCTTGCCCGTGCCCAGGTCGTAGCAGTTGAGGTTCTGCCTGTCGGGGACCACCGCGAGGTCGTCGGTGACGTGCATGGCTTGCGGGTTGGCGCTGAGCGGCGCGCCGAAACGCGTGCTTCCGTCTGCGATTTCGAAGGCGACAACCTTGCCCTTGCGCGTCTTGTAGTCGTACGCGGTAACCAGCAGCGTACCGTCCGCGAGCCTGGCGTCACGGACCTGTCCGCCGAGGTCCTTGGACCAGACTTCGCGGCCGCTGGCCTCGTCCAGGACCAACACGCGGGACTTGTACGCGGAGCGGCGGGTCTTGGGGTCGTAGTCCCGCCAGGTGGGTATCGCGGCGATGATCCCGTCTCCGGCCAGCATGCGCGTGTACTGGGTGTAGAAGCGGGGGTTCTTCTTCGGCGCCTTGAAGAGTTGCGTCTCCCACATGGTCTCGCCGGTTGCCGGCGAGAGCGCGCGCATGCGGTTGCCGTTGGCCGCCAGGATCGATCCAGAGGTCGCGACCGCGGTGAGCATCATGCGGTTGGCGATGCCCAGGGGGCCGGCCTTGCTCCAGAGCTTGCGGCCGGTGGTCAGGTCCAGGGCCACTACTTCACGACGGTTGAGTGTCACGAAGGCCGCTCCGGTAACGTCGAACTTGCTGGTGTTCGGGGCGATCTGGGCGTTGAAGCCGCCGCTGTAATTCCAGGCAGTGGCCAGCGGCGGGGTCAGGTCGGGGGCGGGCGGGGCCTTGCCGGGCCCCTTGGCCTTCGGCATGTACTTGGCTGCGAACTCCTTCACCGACCACTGCTTGCCGGCGAGCTTGAAGCTGTCCTCGGCGTTGCGCCTCTGCATCCGGCGGATTACCGAGCGGGCCAGGCCGTTGATCTCCTGGCCCTTGTAGGCCAGGGCCAGCCGGGCGTAGACCTCCAACTCGCGGGGCACTCCGCGACGCTTGAAGAGGTGCTCGCGCAGGCTGGAGGCGGCGTCGGCGTACTTCTTCCGGGCCGTGAAGATCTCGCTGAGCTTGATCAGGGCGGGCGAGACCGAGCTGCTGTTGGGATAGACGTCGACTACGCGGCGCACGGCCTTGACGCTGCTCGCGAAGGACAGCAGGTTCGCGGCCTTGCGGTCGAAGGAAGCGTAGGGCTCGCGGCCCCTGGCTTTGATTATGCGGTCGATCTCGCGCTTGGCGAAGCCGCCGGCGGGAGTGAGGATGCCGCCGGCCTTGTTGGTCTCGCGGGGGTATCGCGCGATGACTTCCTGGAGGTCGGCGACCGCCTCGGGGTGCCTGCCGAGCTTCTCCTTGCAGCGCGCGAAGCGGATGTGGTCGATCATCCTGCAGGAATCGTCCACCGCGTACTCGTGGGCCTGCCGGTAGCGCCCCAGGGCACCTTCGAACTTCGAGCCCTTCTCTTCGCGCGAGCCCAGTCGCGTGAAGCTCTCCCAGATCTGCCGGCGGAGCACGGGGGCCAGCGCTACGCCGCCCACGGTTTCCCCCGGCCTGGCGCGGCTGAGGGCCTCCTTGAATATCCGCGCGGCGTCGGCGTACTTCTCGGCCGAGAAGTAGACCTCGCCGAGTGTGGCGCGCGGCCCGGCGGCCCGGGGACGGGCGGCGATCTGCCTGTTCAGCTTGGTGGTGATCTCCTTCCAGGCGTAGTAGCCGCCGAAAGCCCTGTTGCCCGCGCTGACCATCACGTCGCCGACAACCAGGAGATTTCCCGTCTCGGCGGCGCCGTCCTTGAGGCGGAACCTGGCGACCAGCTTGCCGGTCTTGAGGTCGAATCGCTGGAAGCTCTTCCTGGTGGGGATCACTGCGAAGCCGGAAGCGACCTGGCCCAGGCCGGCTTCCTCGTCATCGAGCAGGCCGCGCCAGAGGCGCTTGCCGCTTCGCAGCGAGAAGCCCACCACTTCCCTGCCGCCGGAGGCTATCAGCTTGCCGCCGCTGACGCCTACCAGGTGCTTGAGCTTGCCGCGGCGGCTGCGCCAGCGGATCGTGCCGGTGGCCAGGTCGAAGGCCAGCAGGTGCGGCGAGTCCTGCGGCGCGCAGATGAACAGGCCGTCGCTGACGATCGGCGGCGAGGGCGCCCAGGACTCGATGGTGGTGATCACCTGGCGGCCGAGGCCGTCGGTCTTGGGCGGTTCGATCCTGTCGTAGAGGTAGACCCACAGCAGCTGGCCGCTGGCCGCGTCCAGCACCGACACCGCTCCGACGTTGGAAACGAAGGCGATCAGGCCCTCGCTGATCGCGGGAGGCAGCGCGTCTTCCAGGACGCTGGTGGCGTTGTAGTAGTGCCCCACCTTCATGGGGTAGCCGGCGCAGACGAACGTCTTCCAGACCAGCCGGCCGTCGGCGGCGTCGAAGCAGCATATGTACAGGTCGTTGATCGAACCGCGCTTGACGGCGGGAACGTAGACGTATCCCGAGTCGTAGACCGGGGCCGAGACCAGGTCGATCTCGGTCAGGAACTCCCGGACCTTCTTGCTCTCCTTCGCCCCGCTCTCCCAGCGCAGCTTGCCCCCGCCGATGGCGTATGCCCGCAGCTTGACCTCGCTGCGATAAGTGCCCTGGTTGGGTCTGAAGCGGCTGGTGCTCGGCGCGGGATTGCCCTGAACCACGAAGACCTTGCCCTCCCCGAGGGCCGGCAGGGTCATGCGCGAGCAGCCGAGCTTCTCGTCCACCTTGCCGCGCGAGGCGGCCCACACTGTGCTGCCGCTCATTGCCCGCACGGCCAGCACGGTCTGGTTGCCGGCGAGGTAGACCATCCCCCCGGCGCAGACCGGGTGACGCCTGGGGGGGCCTTCGGCCGGTTTGGCTACCGGTTTCCGGCCGTAGTAGCGCGACCGGCTTTGAACCGCGGCGGCGCTCAGCGGGTTCTGCCAGCGACGCACGCCGGCGTCGACGACGCGCGGCGCGCAGCGATCATGAGCGGGCGAACCGCCGATCGTCGGCCAGTAGCCGGCATCGACGGCCGCGGTCGCGCCGCGACCGGGACCGGCGGCCTTGAGTCTACGGGCGACCCTGTCGGCGACCAGGCCCTCGGTCGAGCCCACGCGCAGTTTGGCCAGGCCGCTGGTCTTCTTGAGCGCGGCCAGCAGGCGGTAGCCCTCGGCCACGCGTCCGGATTCGGCGGCGACCAGTGCCGCGCGGGTGATCACCGCTGCTCTGGAGGCTTCCTCCCAATCGGGATACTCGGTCAGCAGTTGCTGCCAGTAGTAGAGCGCCCGGCCGGAAGCGCCGCGGGCCCGGGACCACTCGCCCAGAAGGTACAGCGCTCGGGGCGCGGCGGGCAGGCAGGGGTAGTCGCTGGCGATCCTCTTGAGGCCGTCAATGTCGCTGCCGGCCATCGCCCGGCGGTAAGCCAGGTTCGACTCGCGGCCCTTGATCAGTTTGTAGACCGCCTTGCCCTCCTTGGGCAGTTCGGAGAGCTCCTTGCGGACCAGCTTGCGCACGGGCAGGTAGAGGCGCTCGTTGGAAGCGAAGACCGTGCCGCCGTACTCGCGAATGGTCTCGAGGTACTTCTCGATGGCCGCGCGCCAGTTGCCGGACTCGCGCGCGCGCCAGGCGGCGCGGATAAGGCCGTCGGCGTCCTCCTCGGTGTTCAGGTAGACTCGCGGGTCGAACTCATCCCCTTCCTCGCCGGGCTCTTCCTGGGCCAGGGCCAGCGGTGCGACCAGCGCCAGCGCCAGGAGCGCGAACAAGAGCGTGCGGAGTCTGCTGGGTCTCGCGAACGGATGTGATGCGTCAAGCATGATCTCCCCCGGTCGAATCCTGCGCCTATACAACAATTTATACACGCCAGGCGCTCGGCTGTCTGCTAAACAAAAAGGCGTCCCGCCCTGGTTTTGCTGCGCGGAGTCTCAGGAGACTTCGCCCCGGCGGTCCGCCGCCCCGATGTCTTGACTCCCCACGGTTGGGGGAAATGTAACAGCCGAGAACAGCATGAGATACGCAAAATGCGGGCGCGAGGGGATCTGCTGCGGTTCGGGCCGGCGCTCGCGGCGCATCACGTTGATCGTAAGGGTCTTACGTGACGGGCTCCAATGCTGCGGGCCCGCCCGGTTGGCCCCCTGTTGTTGTTCTCGGGGACCTGGTATGGTAAATAGTCGCATCGGGAGAAGAGCGCGGCCGTTCCCGGGCGTCATCCTCTCAATGAAAGGGCACCGACTTGAATCTCATCGTCATTGTCGCCGACAGCCTGCGCGTCGATCACCTCGGCGCCTACGGCAGCAGCGTGAAGACCCCCAACATCGATCGCCTGGCGGGCGAGGGAGCGCTCTTCGAGAACGCCTACGCCGAGAATCTGCCGACCATGCCGTGTCGCACCGCCTGGTGGACCGGGCAGTTTCTCTTTCCTTCCCGCGGATGGCAGCCGCTGGAGGTTGACGACGTGCTGCTCGCCGAGGTTCTCTGGTCGCGCGGCTACCGGAGCGCGCTGGTGACCGATACCTATCACATGCACAAGCCGGGCTACAACTGTGGCCGTGGCTTCGACAGTACCTTGTTCGTGCGCGGCCAGGAGTACGATCCCTGGGTCCTGGAGGGCGACGTCGATCTCGAGGAGTTCCACCGCCTGCGCGGCGACGAGAGCGATGCCATGTGGCGCGGGCGCTTCGAGCAGTACCTGCGCAACCGCACGCGCTTCACCTCGGAGGAAGAGCACTGCGCCCCGCGGGTCTTCACGCGGGCGATGCGCTGGCTGGAAGACGCTTCGCAGCGGCAGCGGGACAACCTATTCCTGTGGATCGACAGCTTCAGTCCCCATGAACCCTGGGACCCGCCCTCCCCCTTCCGGGAGATGTACGACCCCGATTACGACGGGCAGGAGCTGATCGACCCGGTGCCCGGACCGGTCCAAGGCTACATGAGTCCCGAGGAGCTGGCGCACACCAGGGCGCTCTACGCCGGCTGCGTGAGCCTGGTCGACAAGTGGGTGGGCATCTTTCTCGACCGCCTGCGCGATCTCGGGCTATATGACAACAGCCTGATCATGTTCACCTCGGACCACGGCGAGCCCTTCGGCGAGCACGACGTGGTGCGCAAGGCAGGCGCCCTGAGGTACGACTACCTCGCGCACATCCCCTGGATCGTCCGTCACCCCCAGGGTCTGGGCGCCGGCAAGCGCTTCGAGGACTTCGTCCAGCCGCCGGACCTGATGCCCACCGTGCTCGAGGCGCTGGGCGCCGAGCACGATCTGAAGTTCGGGGGCCGGAGCCTGCTCCCGATACTGAGCGGCCAGCGCGAGAGCTTGCGGGACTTCGCGATCACCGGCTGGTTCGAGCGCGGCTCGGCGATTCGCACCGAGGACTGGACCTGTTTTCTCGACCACGGTGCCGACGAGCCCTGCGAACTCTACAGCCGGCGCGACGACCCCGCGGAGAAGCACAACTTGGCCGGCGAATGCCCGGACGTCTGCGCCGAACTGGGCGCGCGCCTGAAGGATTTCGCGAAGGAGGCCTCGGCGCCGCAGGACTGAGTTCCGCAGCGGAGGATTCATCTCTTGGCTGCAGGCGGTTGGCGGGCTAGAATCACCCGCGCATGAACGCAGTCGCCTCATCCTGGTCCGCCCTGCACATCTCGCTGATGGCCGTGGGAGCCCTGGCCATCTTCGGCGGGGCGGTGATCCCGAACCTCAGGCCCGCGGGCCCGCGGACGAAATCCCTTCTGAGGGCGCTTAGCGCGCTGTTGCTGATCGCGGGGATGGCCGTCTATCTTCGCGGCCTGCGCGGCTTCGCGGCGAGCCGCTCAGCGGGGAAGTCCGGGGAGAAGCCGGCTCTGGGCAAAGAGGAAGCGCGCAGGGTGCTGCCGGGTGCGGTGCGGCTGGAGCGCGTGGATTCCGCGACGGTAGCCGGTTACCGGCCCGGCACGGACGGCGCAGAGATCCGCGAGGTCGCCGTCTTGGGCAGGGGAGACGGTCACGCTCCGGGAATCGTCGTTGTCGTCGGCGTGTCGGCGGACGGGAAGATCCTGCGCGCGGCGATCCTCCGTCACGGCGAGACCCCCGGCTACATGCGGTCACTCGAGGAGGGCGGCTTTCTCGAAGGCCTCAGGGGCAGGAGTGTCGGCGACGGTTTCGAGATCGGCAAGGACCTCGATGCGGTCAGCGGTGCGACGGAGACCTCCCTCGGGGTGGCCGCCGCTGTGCGCGCCGCGGTCAAGTCGTCGCAACTCGTGCCGGCCCTGCGGTCGACAACGACGACGACGGGTTCTGCGCCATCGGTGGGAGGGATGTGGAGGGCGCTCTTGGCCTGCGGGTACCTGCTTGTGCTGGCGATCTTCGCGCGCAGGCTGGGCGGGCGGCTGCGGCTGGTCTGTCTGGGGGTTTCGGTCATCGTGCTGGGCGTCGCCGCCGGCAGGCTGTTTGCCGTTTCGGACTTCGCGCGGGCGAGTTGCGGGATGCTCCCCGCCGGGACGGCGGGCGCGGGAGTGCTGCTCTTTCTGGCGACGCTGGCGGTCGTCACGGTCTGGCGCGGCAGGTTGTGGTGTTCGCACGCCTGTCCCTTCGGCGCACTTTGCGAACTGGGCGGCAGGCTGACGCGCGCCAGGGCGCGGAGGCTGAAGTCGCTGCCGTGGCTGTCCACGCTGCTGCCCTGGATCATGATGGCCGCGGTGGCGCTGGGAATCGCCTGGACCGGCAGGACCGACGCGGCGGGCGCCGAGCCCTTCGGCCTCACGGCGCAGCTGCTGTCGTGGCCGCCCAACGCGCTGGAGCTTTGGGAGACCGCGCGCGTTCCGCTGGCCGTCTTCGGGCTGATCGTGGTGATAAGCCTGTTCGCGACGCGTTTCTACTGCCGCTACCTCTGCGGCGCTGGCCTGCTGCTGAAGATCCTCAGCCGCCTGCGCGGCCTGAGCCACAGGTACAAATAGGTACAACAGCCCTGCCTGCAGACCGCCAGGCAACGCCGTCGCGCCACATGTAAAACGGGCTCCTGGAACCATCTTCGCGGGAGTGTCGGCTGCCGGAGGGGGCTTCAGGGTCGCTCGGGCGCGGCCGGGTCTGCCTCCCATATGCGTACGGTGCCGGTTTCGTCGGAGGCGTAGAGCTTGCGGCCGTCGCGGCTGAACTCCAGCCAGGAGAAACCGAACTTCAGGCCGCGCAACTCCAGGGTCTGGTGGCCGCTGGCCAGGTCCCAGAAACGCACGGTGAGATCGTCGCTGCCGCTGACCAGCCGGCGGCCGCCGGGAGCGAAGGCCAGGCACTTGACCGCGCCCACGTGTCCCTTGAGCTCGCGCGCGAGCCTGCCGCTAACCGCGTCCCAGACCATCACCCGGTTGTCGGCCGCGCCGGTGGCCAGCATCCGGCCGTCGGGACTGAACGCAGCGCAGAAGACGAAACCGACGTGCCCCTTGAGCTCGCGGTACTCGCCGCCGGCCGCGAGGTTCCACAGCCGCACCCCCGGTCGGCCCAGCCGGCCGCCGGCAGCGAGCCTGCTGCCGTCGGGACTCCAGCACAGCGCGCCCGCGCCGCTCTTGAAGCTCTCGAGTTCCTGCAGCTTGCCGAAGCTCTCGGTGTCGAAGATGCGGACTTTCTCCTCCCAGGCGCCGGTGACCGCCAGGCGCTTTCCGTCCGGACTCCAGACGCAGGCGGCGGCGTTGCGCAGTCCCCCGTGGAAGGCGTGCAGCTCCTTCATCGCGCGGGCATCGATGATCTTGATCTGGCCGTCGTTGCAGGCCTGGGCCAGGCGACTGCCGTCCGGCGAGAAGGAAAGGAAGGACGCCGCCGAAAGGCCATGTTCCTTCCAGGCCTTCAGCAGCCGGCATTGCGGCAGGCGCCAGAGTTTCACTTCTGTGCCCGCGCTGGTAGCCAGCAGGCTGCCGTCGGGACTCAGCGCGTGGTGCTGCACCGCGCGCTGGTGGGCCCTGAGCAGGAACACCGCCCAGCCGCGCTGAACCTTCCAGGCCTTCAGGAGTCCCGGCCCGCCGGAAACCAGCGCCTTTCCGTCGGGGCTGAAGCCCGCGGTGCCACGACCGTTGAGGGTGGTCAGCGATCTGCCCAGCATCACGTCCCAGACGCGCACGGTGTTGTCGCCCACCGCGGCTGCCAGCAACATGCTGTCCGGGCTGAAGGAGACCGAAAGCGCCCGCTTGAGCCTGCGCGCCAGGTGCATGCGCAGTGCTCCCGTCGAGGAATTCCAGACCATGATGCCTATCGAGCGCGTGCCGCTGGCAGCGATGTAGCGGCTGTCCGGGCTCCAGGCCAGGTCGTAGAGCATGCCCGGGCGGCCCTTCATGACGCGGACCTGGCGCCCGGTGGCCGTCTCCCAGATGCGCACCAGTCCGTCGTCGCTGCCCGCCGCCAGCAGCCTGCCGCTGGGACTCAGCACCGCGTCGTTCTGGGCCAGCTTTCCGGGGAGCGTCAGGACCTTCTTCCTCGTATCCAGGTCCCAGAGGTCCACGCGCACGCCGCCGGCCAGCAGGCGCTTGCCGTCGGGGGTGAACTGCAGGGAGTCCACGCTGCGGGTGCCGGGCAGGCGGATCTCCTCCCTGCCGGACTTCACGTCGCGGATGGTGATCACGCCTCCGAACGTGGCCGCCGCGATCCTATTGCCGGTGGGATCGAACGCCACCGCCTTGACGATCGCCAGCATGCTCGAAAGCAGGCCGGTGCCGCCGCGTTCGCGGACCACGATCCCGTTCAGGCGCTTGCCGCCGGCGATCTCATGGATCTCGACCATCCCGCGGTTTGAGGCGGCCGCCACCAGGCGACCGTCGGGGCTGAAGGCGATGGCCTCCACCGAGTTGACCGGCCGGTGCTGCCAGAGCGTGGGGTAGCACCCCAGCCGCACCTTGCGCACCAGGTGGCGGTACTCCCAGCCGCGGTGTTTCGCGGGGAGCGCGGCGAGGGTGTCGCGGGCGTCCTCGTGGCGCTTCTCGGTCGAGAGCCGGTAGGCTTCGGCGATGCCGTAGCGGTAGAGCTGGAAGCTGGTGCGCTGCTGCTCCCTCTCGAGGCGGGCCAGTGCCTGCCGGGCGATTCGCTCCTGATCCACGGCGTGATCGCGTTCGCGGCGGATCTGCCGCTCCTTCCCGCGGAGGTCGATAACGTACCAGCCGGTGACGGCCACCAGCAGGCCGAGCGCGGCGAAGATCACCGCGGCAACGGCCCTGTAGCGCAGCAGCTTCCTGCGCAGCATGTAGGCCATGCTCGCGCGCCGGGCAGCGACCGGCTCGCCGTCCAGGAAACAGCGGATGTCGTCGGCGAGCTCGCCGGCGGAGGCGTAGCGGCGCTCGGGTTCCTTTTCGAGGCACTTCAGGCAGATGGTCTCGGCGTCCACCGAGACGTTTGCGCCGCGCCGCGAGGGGGGGACCGGGTCTTCCTCCACGTGCTTGCGCAGCACCTCCATCGCGCCCTCGGCGACGAAGGGCGGAGACCCGGTCATCAACTCGTAGGTGATGCAACCCAGCGCGTAGACGTCGCTGCGCGCGTCGACCTGGTGGCTGCGCCCCGTAGCCTGTTCAGGGGCCATGTAGTGCGGGGTGCCCATGGCCACGCCGCTGACCGTCAGCCGCGGGGAGCTGCCCGCGGCGGGGTCGGTTCCCAGGATCTTGGCCAGGCCGAAGTCGGTCAGGCGCGGCTCGCCGTCGCGACCCACGATGATGTTGGCGGGCTTGAGGTCGCGGTGGACCACCCCGTTGGCGTGGGCGTGCTCCAGGCCGCGGGCGACCTTCTCGAGAATAGCCATGCCCTCGCGCAGCCGGAGTTTCTTCCCGTCGATGAGCTCGTCGAGCGAAGAACCCTCGATGAGGTCCATGGTGTAGTAGTGCCTGCCGGCGTGCTCGCCGAGTTCGTGAATCGGGACGATGTTCGGGTGCTGGAGCTTGGCGGTGCTTTCGGCCTCGCGGAAGAAGCGCAGGATCTCCTCGCCGGAGGCATGGTCCGCGGCCAGCAGCACCTTGAGCGCCACGGTGCGTTTGAGCTCGGGGTCGCGCGCGCGGTAGACCACGCCCATGCCGCCGCGGCCGATGACCTCCTCGATGACGTAGCGTGCGAACTCCGGCGGGTGACCGGACTCGTCACGGGGTGGCGCGTCTCCGGCCGGCCGCGGGGCAACCATCATGGTGTCGCTCTGGGCCTCGGCGCGGAAGGAGGAGCCGCACTTCGGACACTCCACCGCGCCCGAGGCGTATTCGGAGCCGAACTTCGCGTTGCACTTGGGGCAGGTCAGGTCCACGGAGAAATCGCCTCCCGGGGAAATGCTAGGACCGCGGGGGGAGACGTCAAGGTCAGGGGTCTTCAGGTAGGCTATTGCTTTCGCCGCCCTGCAGCCGTAGCATGGTCGCCGGGAACCACACCATGAAGGTCTTCTGTCCGAAGTGCCGCAACGCCTTTGAGGCTACGCCCGGAGCGGCGGAGCATCCCTGTCCGCACTGCGGGTCGGTGTGGGAGCTCGAGGCCGCGGACGAGACCCGCAAGGACGCCGGTACGGCGCAAGCTCCCCAGCTGAAGCTGCGCGCCGCACCGCCGAGTTCGTTCGCGGGATACAGGATCGACTGCGAGCTGGGCCGCGGCGGCATGGGCGTGGTCTACAAGGCCGTCGACCCGCGGCTGCGGCGTACCGTGGCCATCAAGGTGCTGCTGGCCGCGGAGCACGCTTCGGAAGAGGACGTCAAGCGCTTCTTCCGCGAGGCCGAGAGCGTAGCGCGACTGCAGCACCCGAATATCGTTCCGATCCACGAGCTCAAGGTCCACGAGGGCAAGCCCTACTACACCATGGACTTCGTCGAGGGCCGGGCGCTCGGCGACCTGCTCCGTGAGGGCCGGCTGTCCGCGCGGCAGAGCGCGGGAATCATGGAGAAGGTCGCGCGGGCGCTGCACTACGCGCACTCCCAGGGCGTGATCCACCGCGATCTCAAGCCCGACAACATAATCATCGACGCCGCCGGTGAGCCCCGCGTGCTGGACTTCGGTCTGGCCAAGCTCTCCGACCGGGAGACCAGCCGGCTTACCCGCTCGGGGGCGGCAATGGGCACCCCGCACTACGAGTCACCCGAGCAGGCCCGGGGCCGCAGCCACGAGGTCGACAACCGCAGCGACATCTACTCGCTGGGCTGCATCTTCTACGAGATGCTGGTGGGCACGCCGCCGTTCGTGGCCGAGGGCGCGCTGGAAGTCCTGCGCATGCACCTCGAAGACGACCCGTTACCGCCCGGCAAGCGCCACGCGGACATCGCCGCCGACGCCGAGGCGGTCTGCCTCAAATGCCTCGAGAAGCGGCCGCTGAACCGCTACCACACGGCCGGCGAACTGGCCGACGACCTGCGGCGTTTCCTGGACGGCGAGGCGGTGGAGGCCCGCCACGCGCATCGCATGCGCAGCCTGGCCCGCCACCTCCGGGTCCACACCGTGGTGACCAGCTCGCTGCTCTTCATCCTGATGCTGGGCCTGTGGTCGGGCTACCTGCTCAAGGTGGTGCGCGAGGGTGCCGAGGACGAGATCAGGCGCGGCGGCGCCCAGGCCGCGCTGATCCTCGCCGAGCACGGCCGGGACCTGACCCGCGAGTACTGCCGCTGGAAGGCCAGGAACAGCAAGCGCAGCTGGGAGCCGCGCTCGCTGGCGCGCAGCGTCCACTTCCTCGAGAAGAACGGCGGCGGAGACTTCCCCACCGGCGTGGAGGACGCGGTGATCCTCTGCGGCGACGTGCTGGTGGCATCGGCCCGGCCGGACAAGACGCCGGTGAGCCTGAGGGGCCGGGCGGAGCGCGTCGATGACAAGGAATTCGCGAACGTCGAGTGCCTGCGCGGCACCTACATGCACGAGTCCCCCGGCGAGCCCCCGCGTTCCATTCCCGTGCTTCAGTTCAAGGCGGCGTTCGACGTCGAGGGCTCAGGCCGAGAGGGCACGGCCCGCCTGGTGGTCTCGATCGAGAGCGTCGACCGGCGGGTCAACAAGATCATCGCCTCGCTGGTTATCGCCAGCGTGCCGCTGATCGTTGCCAGCGTGATCCTGATGGCCATCTCCGCACACGTGGCCGTCAAGCGTTTTCAGAAGAAGGGCAAACGTCACCGGCGCAGCGCCCGCAGCTTCGACAGCCGCAGAAGGCAGAACCGGGAACCCTGACCCCTGATCCGGCGACGCTCCCGGGCAAGATCAGTGGGCGTTGTCCCTTGGCGCGCCGGCGCCAAACCCCGCTTCGCAGAGCCTGCCGGGTGCAGAAGACACTGCGCGTTCCGCAGCCGGGGGGCTATTTCGCTTTGAAGCTCTCGACCGCCTTCTCGAAGGCCGGCAGGTGGGATTCGAAGCTCTCGGCCGCGGCGCGGAAGAAGATGCTGAATGCCCGGCTGCTCTTGACCACGCAGTAGTGCTTGACCTTGAGGGGTTCGCCGTCGAGCTTGCAGGTGAAGACCTGGCACTTGGCGGGCGCGCCGGCGACGGTGGCGCCCCCGGCGCCCTTGAGCTCGATTTCTTCCAGGGCGTTGCGCATCCGGGTCATGGCCAGCGTGGACGAGACCTCCAGGTCCGGCTCCCGGCCGGAGGGCTGGACCACTACGACCACGCTGAGGCGGTCGAAGTACTCGTCGCCGCCCGGCGGGCAGACCGCCTCCTCGTACTGACCGACCTCCCGCACCCCGGCCCAGCCTTCCGGGAACCTGATCGAGAAGCCGTTGGCCTCGCTGATGTGCCGGCCGGGCTCGGGCTGCCTCCAGTCGGCGCCGGGGCGGAAGTACTTCCAGTAGACCCCGCCGCCGCTCACCGCCACCAGGACGAGCAGCAGGAACCACACCAGCAGGCGCTTCTTGCGGCGCACCGCGATCACCCGTTCGGCCGCCGGTTTGAAGATCGGGGAGGAGCGCAGTTCGGGTTCGGGCGCGGTCTCCTGCGCCGGAAGCGGTGGCGGCGGGGGCGCTTCCTCGTTGCCCAGCGGTTCTCTCGATTCGATCATTGGCCTTTCTCCCCATTCGAGCTGCTCGCGAGCTCGTACCGGGCCGCAACAGCCCGCGGGAAGGCCCCGTGGCGAACACGGACATCCCTTCCCGGGCGTTAGCCAAGCCCCCCGGGCGCACTTCATGATAGCCCATTCCGGGCGAAGCAGCAACAGGCAGCCCGGTGCAATTGCCCGGGGGAGCCCGGCAGACCGGAGGGCGCAAGGTCCGTGTTGTGCTTGACTTGCGCGACAGGGCCACCATACTGTGGACCGCCTGTGACAGCCGTGGTCAACACCGATGCCCTAGAATCCAGCCGCGCCGGACGGGGGGTATAGCATGCAGGGCCAGGTGGGCTGTTTCTTCGACAGCGTGCCCAACTACTGCTACGCGGTTTCCACCGACGGCAGGATACTGAACGTGAACGGCGCCGCCCTGGAGGCGCTGGGCTATTCTCGCGGCGACCTGATCGGCCGACCGGTCGTGGAGATATATGCCCCGGAGTCGCGCGCCCGCGCCGTCGAACTCTTCGAGAAGTGGAAGCGCGACGGCAGGCTGCGCAACGAGGAGGTGACCGTCCTGGCCGCCGACGGCCAAAGGCGCATCGTGTTGCTCAGCGCGGATGCTGTACGGGACTCCGACGGCACGCTGCTGCACTCGGTCTCGGTGCAGACCGACGTGACCGAACACCGGCGCGCCGGCGCCCTGCTGGAACTCCAGCGCGACCTGGCGGTCGAGGTCTCCGCCGCCGAGGACCTGGACTCGCTTCTCGCGCGGTGCATGGACGTGGTGCTCAGCCTGCCCTCCGTGGACAGCGGCGGCATCTATCTCGTGGACGGTGCCGACGGCTCCCTGCGGCTCCGGCAGCACCGGGGGCTGTCGAGCGAGTTCGTCGAAGCGGTCTCGCTGGTGCCCTCCGACTCACCCGGGGCCAAACTGGTCCGCGCGGGCAGGCACAGCTACGCCAGGCATGAGGAGTTGGTCAGGAACCGCGACCCGGTTCGCGTCCGGGAAGGCCTCAAGGCCCTGGCCGTGCTGCCGGTCATGCACCAGGGCGAGGCCCAGGCCTGCCTCAACGCCGCCTCTCACGAGTTCGACGACATCCCGGCAGACGCCCGCCTGATGCTCGAGACCGTGGCCGGGCAGATCGGCAGCGCAATCGCGCGCGCGCGGGCGCAGGCCGACCTCGAAAGAGAACGCGGCCTCACCGCCAACATCGTCGAGACCAGCCCGGTTGGGATCTTCAGGCTTGATCGCCACGGAAACATTGCGTTCGCCAACGCGCGGGCCGAGGAAATCCTCGGCCTCTGCCGCACCGAGATCACCGCCCGCAGCTACAACGCCCCGGAGTGGCGCATCAGGTCCCTGGACGGAGGGGCTTTTCCGGACGATGAACTCCCGTTTGCCCGCGTCGCCCGGGACCATGAACCGGTGCGCAACGTGCGCCACGCAATCGAGTGGCCGGACGGAAGGCGGGTGGCCCTTGCGATCAACGCCACGCCGGTTTTCGACCGGGACGGCCGGTTCGACGGGATGGTCGCCAGCGCCGACGACATCACTGAGCAGCTGAAGACCGCCAAAATGATGCAGGGCGAGCGCGACCGCGCCCAGCACTACCTGGACATCGTGGCCACCATGCTGGTGGCCATCGACTCCGACGGCCGGGTGACGATGATCAACCGCAAGGGCCTGGACATCCTGGGCTACGGCGAGGCGGAGGTCGTCGGGCAGGACTGGTTCGCGAACTTCATCCCCCGGCGCCTGAGGCGCCAGGTCCGCCGGGTCTTCGACCAGATCATGGCCGGCGAGGTCCAGGCCGTGGAGCGCTTCGAGAACCCGGTGCTGACCGCCGAAGGGGGGGAACGCCTGATTGCCTGGCACAACTCGCTGCTGCGCGACGGGCGAGGGCGGATCAGCGGTACGCTCAGTGCCGGCGAGGACGTCACCGAGAGCAAGCGAGTCGAGCTGGCCCTGCGCGAGAGCGAAGCTCGTTACCGTCGCCTTTTCGAGCTGTCCAGCGACGCCGTGTTCATCTACGACCGCGAGCGACGGATTCTGAACGCCAACCAGGAGGCCTGCAGGATGCTGGGCTGTTCCCACCAGCAGCTTCTGGAAATGCGCCTGCCCGATCTGCACCCGGAGGAGGCCAGGGAAGAAGCCGCCCGGGCCTTCGCCGAGCTGCAGCGCGGTAACCACATCCGCTTCGAAACGAGGATGCGCGCCTCGAACGGGGGCCTCGTCGACGTCGAGATCAACGCCGGCATTATCGATCCGGAAACCGGCCTGGGGCAGGGCATCGTCCGCGACATAACGGCGCGCAAGCGGGCCGAGCGCGAGCAGGCCGAGCGCGCCAGGCACCTCGAGGAGGAAGCGCGGCGCGGCCGGCAGCTGGCGGAGATCGTGGCGCGGCAGGACCCGCGGGCGACGATGGTCGGCGAGGGACCGGCCCACCGGCGCGTCGTGGAATTCGTGCGCAGTGCCGGGCCAGCACCTTCGGCAGTCCTGATCCTGGGCGAGAGCGGCACCGGCAAGGAAGTCACCGCCCGCAGCGTTCACGCCGCGAGCGACCGGTCGGAGCGGCCCTTGGTCCTGGTCGACTGCGCTGCGCTGAAGGGCGAGCTTCTGGAGAGCGAGCTCTTCGGCCACGAGAAGGGCGCCTTCACCGGGGCAACCCAGGCCAAACCGGGCCTGGTCGAGGTTGCCGACGGCGGCACGCTCTTCGTCGACGAAATAGGTGAAATGGCGCTTGGGATGCAGAGCAAGCTGCTGCGAGTGCTGGAGCGGGGCGAGTACCGCCGGCTGGGCTCGACGCTGGACATGAAGTCGGACATCAGGGTGATTGCCGCCACCAACCGCGACCTGGCCCGTGAAGTCGAGTCCGGGCTCTTCCGTCAGGACCTCTTCTACCGGCTGAACGTGCTTACCATCACGCTCCCGCCCCTGCGCGAGCGTCGCGAGGACATCCCGCTGCTGGCCATGCACTTCCTCAAGACCAATCGGGTGACCATGCCGGTCGAGAAGAGGCTGGCGGCCGGGGCCCTGCGCAAGCTGCAGGCCTACGACTGGCCCGGCAACGTTCGCGAACTGGCCAACGTCCTGGAGCGCGCGGTGATTCTTTCCGGCCGGGTTGAAGAGATCCGGGTCGAGCACCTGCCCGGTGAAATCCGCAAGGCCGGCGAGACCCCGGTGCTCATGAACGAGGTCATGAGCCTGGCCGACGCCGAGCGCAAGGCCGTCAGGGCCGCGCTGGCTGCCAGTGGCGGCAACAAGACCCGCGCTGCCGAAGCGCTGGGCATATCGCGCCTGACGCTGAGAAAGAAGGTGGAAAAGTACGGTCTCGGACGCTAGCAGGCCGTTGAAGAAGGTGCCATTGGCACCGAGCCTGAGAAAGGAGAAGGGAGAGAGTAGACCGCCCTTCGACCCTTCGGCAGGCTCAGGGCAGGCAGGCTCAGGGCCTCTGTGTGGAAGCGCCTTGAGCGCAGTCGAAAGGCAGGAGAGGCAAGTGCCACCATCTCGCGGTCTGTGTCCGGCAATGTGAGAGATTCCACGGCTCTCCTTTCTGCTTTCGCCTTTCTCCTGCTCTGCTGGCCGGCCTGTCGCGTTCGCACTGGCTGTCGAGGGCGTTCCCTTCCCGCAAGAGAGCCGCAGCGAGCGGCGCGGAGAAGTCAACCGGTGGCCAACAGGTAGGTCCCGGCTGTGGCCGCCAGGCATATAACCGCGACGACGACCGCGCAGGCGATCAGCTTGAACCTGGCCAGCAGCATCGCGCGGCCGGTCTCGCGGGAGAGCACTTCCACGCTGGCGCGCGTCTCGCCGAGAACGGCGGAGACGATCGCCCGCGCCTGGTGAGTCGGCAGTTCGCTGCGCGCGGCAGTGCCCTCGGCCGCGAGCATGCCGGTCAGCGCCGATAGGCTGAGCGCGCCGCCGGGGCCCGACAGGCGCTTGCGCAGGCGGACCAGTCCGCGCGAGGCGCGGGCGTCCAGCCTTGGTGCGGCCCGGCCGCTCACGCTGGCCGCGTCACGGTGGTTCATGCCGCAAAGGTGCCGCACTATCACCGCTTCGCGATCCGTGATGAAGAGCCCGGCCAGGGCCGGGTCGAATCCGGGAGGCAGTCGGGTGGCGGTTCTTTCCCGCGACTCGGGATCCTGCGCGGCGGCGCGCACGCGCCGCGACTGGCCCGAAAGCCAGTTCCCGGCGGCGGCGGTAGCCGCCCGGTAGAGCCAGTCGCCGAGACAGCGCACGCCTGCCAGCCGCTTCGCCCGGCTGACGACCAGCAGGAAGACAGCCTGGCCCGCGTCCTCGGCACCGCGCTCGCTGCCGGTGATGCGCAGCGCGGTGCGCATCACCATCACCCCGTAGCGCGAGATGAGTTCCGCCAGCGCGGAGTCGTTGTGCCGGCCGTGCAGCCAGCTCAGCAGTTGTCGATCGGTGGCCACTGCCCTCTTTCCTTCCGGTCGAAGAGTTCAGCCCGGTTTGATCCTGAACTCTTCGACGCCGGCCCGCTTCATTGCGCGCTGGAGATCCGCGGGCAGTCGGTCGTCGTCCGCGCACCGTTGCAGCGCTGCCTCGAACTCCCTGCGGGCGGCGGTCCTCTCCCCTTTACGCAGCCTGGTCAGTCCCGCGCAGACGTGGAGACAGAAGGCGCTCTTGCGCCCGGCGCGCTGGGCGACGGCAGCCAGTCCCGCGACGTTCCGCGCGGAGGCCAGAGCCTCGAGGTAGAGCTTCCGGGCGCTGTCCCACTTGCGGGGTTCCAGGCCCGCGCGGGTCTCCGCCCCGCGGGCGCGCGCGTCGTTGTTGCGGTAGTCGTAGAGCGCGCGCTTGCGCCGGTGGACTTCGACGTCGGGGCCGGGGTGTTTCCTGATGATGATGTCCAGCGTGTCGCGGGCCACCGCCCAGTTGCCGGCATCTTCGTACTTCTTGAGGTCGACGTAAAGCGCGGCGTGATCGGCTATCTTCCGGGCTTCCGAACTCCAGAGGGGGTGCCAGACCTCGATCGCCAATTCCCGGGCCTCGGCGTAGCGGTGCATGCCCAGGCTGGCCCGCGCCCGGCCGATGGCCAGCCACTGGCCGGCGGTGAAGACCAGCAGGCCCAGGATCGCGAGGCCCCCGGCCACGCCGGCGATCAGTTTGGCCGGGCGCCGCGCGGGTGCCGGTTCCCGGGGCATGGAGACGCTCAGGTTGCGGCTGCCGGTTCGCTTTCGTCCGGACCCGGGCAGTTTGGGCTTCTCAGCGTCGGGCGGGGGTGCCGGCTGATGATCGGGCGGGGAGTCCGAGTCTTCGTCGCGTTCTTCGGCCCGCTTCGGGGCGGGTTCCGGCTCCGGCGCCGCCGCCGCCGGCGGCGCGGAACCCGACTTCTCCAGGATTGCCGCGATTTCCGTGAGCACGGCTGCGGGCGTCTGGTGCCGCAGGTTGCGGTCGCGGGACATCATCCTTCTGATCATCCCCGAGCATTCCGGCGAGACTTCGGGGTTCACCGCTCCGGCTTCCGGGGGGGGCTCGGCCAGCCGGCGGGCGACGATCACCGCCGCGGTCTGGCCCTCGAAGGGCGGCTTGCCGGTTACCGCGCGGAAGAGCGTGGCGCCCAGCGAGTAGATGTCGCTGCGTACGTCGAGGTCGCGTTTGCCCTCGGCCTGTTCCGGCGACATGTAGTGCGGCGTGCCCATCATCGTCCCCGACTGGGTCAGGTCGGTGTGCCCGCCGGCCTCCCTGGCCAGTCCCAGGTCGGCCAGCTTGGCGGTGCCGACCGCGTCGATCAGGATGTTGTCGGGCTTGATGTCGCGGTGGACGATGCCCCTGCCGTCGGCGAATTCCAGGGCCTTGAGGATCTGCGCGGCGATACCCAGCGCCTCGGCTTCCGGCAGCCTGTCCTGCTCCTCGATAGCCTGCTGCAGGCTGCGGCCCTCTACGTACTCCATTGTCAGGTAGTAGAACCCGCCCGACTCGCCGGCGTCCAGCGCGCGGACCACGTTGGGGTGGTCCAGCCGGGCGACCAGCTTGGCCTCGCGCATGAAGCGCTCGAGGTAGCCCTGGTCGCGCGCGAACTGCTGGTGCAGGACCTTGACGGCCACCCGGCGGTCGAGCGATACCTGCCTGGCCAGGAACACGCTGCCCATGCCGCCCTCGCCGAGCTTCCCGATGAGCTCGTAACCCTCGATCTCCAGCTTCGGCCCGGAGGACGGGCCCGGCTGCGCCGCGGCGGCCTCGCCGGCCTCGACCGCCTTCTGGATCTCCCCGGGGGACAGCGCCATGGTGGCGTCGGTGGCCTCGAGCTTCAGGCTCGAGCGGCAGTGTGGGCAGACCCGCTCGGCGCCGCCGGTCGCGTCGGCCGGCGGCTCGAAAGGCTTCCCGCAGTTCGGACAGACTATTCCCATTGCCTCATGACCCCTCGCGCGCTTTCGGCGCTGCTCAATATATTGTGCCGGCAAGGTCCAGGGCAAGGCCCAATGTGCGGAACCGGCCGGTTCAGCCCCCGTCCGGACGCCAGAGCTTCCGGACCGTGTGGGCCACCAGTTTCGGCGTGCGGTCGCGGGTGAAGACCCCCTTGCGGTTGAGGATGATCCGGCCGGTGTGCTGGCCGACCTTGAAGTCCGCCAGGTTCCAGATGTGCGCGCCGCAGACCCGGGGGTGCTTCTCGGCCAGTTCGCAGATCTGGCGGACCATATCCGCCTGGAACTCCTCGCTCCACATCAGGTCGTACTCGCTGTGCAGGCCGCTGACCGCGTCAGCGCCGAACTCGCTGATCAGTATCGGCTTGCGGTACTTCTTCCAGAACCCGTCGACGCGCTCCCGGGTCAGCGGAACCACCTCCTCCAGTCGGCCGCAGCGCTGGTACCAGGCCGGGTAGAGGTTCACGCAGATGATGTCGAAGCTGTCGGCCTCGCGCTCCAGGTCAGCCGAGCTGTTGACCACGAAGGTCACCGGCTGCGAGGAGTCGAGCTTCCTGGCGAAGGCCACCATCTTCCGGAAGTAGCCGCGCGACTCCGGACGGTAGGTCTCGCACTCGTTGCCCAGGCTCCAGGCGATCACCGCGGGGTGGTTGAAGTCGCGCTCTATGAGTTCGGTGACCTGCCCGCGATGCGTAGCGGTCAGCTTCTGGCGGTCGGCGCCGCGGGCCGCGAGCATCGAGAGCGTGTTGGCGGCGCTCTCGTCGATGACCAGCACGCCGCGGCGATCGGCAAGCTGCATGTCCTCCTCGCTGTACGGGTAGTGCGAGGTGCGGAAGCTGTTGGCCCCGATCCACTCCATGAGGTTGTAGTCCTTGACCAGATACGGCAGGTTGAGGCCCTTGCCGGATACCGCGGTGTCCTCGTGGCGACCGAAACCGCGCAGGAAGACCTCCCTGCCGTTGAGCAGGATCTTCGCGCCCCGGATCTTCACGGTGCGGAAGCCGAAGTCCAGCGCGTAGTCGTCGAGTTCCACCCCGTCGCGGTCGAGCAGCGCGAAGCTCACCTCGTAGAGCTTCGGCGAGCGCGGGGACCAGGCCTTGACGCGCTTCAGGCTCAGCGGGAACTCGAACTTCCCGGAGCGGCCCTTCAGCGCGAAGCGCTTTTCGAACCCCAGCCCGGGGATGGCCACGCGCAGCTCCCGGGCATTCCCCGAGAAGCTCCCGCGCAGTCTCACCCGCGCCGCGCCGCCGGCGAGCCGCAGGGTCTCGAGAAAGACCTTCTCGAGGCGCGACTCGCCCGTGGAGTAGAGCGTCACCGGGCGGTGGATGCCGGTGAAGGGGAAGAAGTCGTAGTGCACGTTGGGGTAGTTGTCGCGGCGCCAGGCGGTCACCCCGCCGATGGACGGGTCGAGATCGCCCTGCGGTACGGTGCAGTTGTCGAGCAGGTTGTCGACCCGCACCGCCAGGAAGTTCTCGCCGTCGAAGTCCAGTGCCGCGCCCGGCTCGAACTCGAAAGGCATATAGCCGCCCTCGTGCGCGCCCAGGCGCCGGCCGTTGAGGAAGACCTCCGCGCGGTAGTTGACCGAGCCGAAGCGCAGGAACACCCTTCGTCCCCGCCAGGAGCGCGGCGCGCGGAACTTCCGGAAGTACCACACCCAGTCCATGTGGTTGTACTTCGCGCTGCCGGTTACCTGCTCGTTGATCGAGGCGGGCACCGCGACCTCCTCGGTGCCGGCGGGCATGCGCCTGGGGTAGCCCTTGCGCAGTCCGACGTGTCGAGGGTCGTAGACCAATCGCCACAGGCCGTCCAGGCTGGTGGTTTCGCGGGTTCCGGTGTTCCGGGGATACAGCATCGCCTTTGCCCTCTCTTTCCCGTCCTCTTCCTCAGTTCTCGCCTTCGCCGGTCGATCGACGTGGTTCACAGTGTACCGCTGTGGTCGATGAGGACAACCGGAGGGCGCCGGGAACGGCGCAAAGGGGGACGGGTTGCGTGGCTCGCGCCTCGCGTAACTCGCACACCTTGCGCGGCGCTTGAGAACTTCGGCGCCCCGGCTTAGAATCGAGCATCGAAACGGGGGGAGGCAGTCAATGGCCAAGGGCAAGAGTCGTTCCACAACGGTCCTGCTGGTCCGCCGGGGTGCCCAGGTGGCAATGGCCGCCGACGGCCAGGTCACGCTCGGCGACCAGGTGGTCAAGGGCAAGGCGGCCAAGATCCGCCAGCTGGCCGGCGGCAAGGTACTGGTGGGCTTTGCCGGCGCGGCCGCGGACGGCCTGGCGCTTACCGAGCGTTTCGAGAAGCGTCTCAACGAATACGGCGGTTCGGTGCGCCGGGCGGCCGTGGAGCTGGCCAAAGACTGGCGGACGGATCGCTCCCTGCGCCGCCTGGAGGCGGTACTGATCGTCGCGGGGGCCGACGGCATGCTGATGATCGGCGGCAGCGGCGACGTGCTCGAACCCGACGACGACACCCTCGCCGCGGGCAGCGGGGGTGGCTACGCCCGTGCCGCGGCGCGGGGGCTGCTGGCCGAGACCGAACTGGGCGCGGAGGAAGTCGCCCGCAAGGCGTTGAGAATCGCCGCGGATCTTTGTATCTACACGAACGGCGAGATCACCGTCGAGACACTGGAGGGCTGAAGCTTGCCGGGCACAAGAGCACACGGGAACAGAGGCACGAACCCCTTGTTGAACCGGGCATTCGGCGCCGGAAGCGCCGACGTGTTGGTGAGTCCGGTAGCGCGTGCCAGCCGGGCGGAGCCCGGTAATGCACACTTCGTGCGTTCCATTGTGGTGCATCCGGGAAGCCGACAGCTGTGAGCAGTTCGTTCGAAGTGAAGGACCTCACCCCGCGGCAGATCGTTGCCGAGCTTGACCGGCACATCATCGGCCAGGCAGAGGCCAAGCGCGCGGTGGCGGTGGCCCTGCGCAATCGCTGGCGGCGGCAGAAGATCGCCCCCGAGCTGCGCGACGAGGTTGCGCCCAAGAACATCCTCATGATCGGCCCGACGGGAGTCGGCAAGACCGAGATAGCCCGGCGCCTGGCCGCCCTGGTGGGCGCCCCCTTCGTCAAGGTCGAGGCTACCAAGTACACCGAGGTCGGCTATCACGGTCGCGACGTCGAAAGCATGGTCCGGGACCTGGTCAAGGCGGCGGTCGGCGAGGAGGAGAGCGCGGCGCGCGAGGCAGTGCGCACGCGCGCCGCGGAAGTCGCCGAGGATCGCCTGCTCGACGCGCTGCTGCCCGCACCGCAGATCCCGGCCGAGGGCGAGCAGCCCGCGCCGAAACCGGAAACCAGGGAGCGCCTGCGCAAGAAGCTGCGCGCCGGCGACCTCGACAGCCGCGAGGTGGAAATCGAGACCCGCGCGTCCGGCTCGCCGATCGCCGGGGTGATGACCTCGATGGGCGATGCCGAGGCCGGCATCGAGCTCCAGGAGGCGCTGGAGAGCATGATGCCCAGGCGCACCGTGCGCCGCAATATGACCGTGGCCGAGGCCCGCCGGATGCTGGCCCGGGAGGCAGCCGATGAACTGATCGATCGCGACGCGGCGGTCAGGCGCGGACTCGAGAAGTCGCAGAACCTTGGCATCATCTTCATCGACGAGGTCGACAAGGTCGTGGGCCGCTCGGACTCGCGCGGCGTCGACGTCAGCCGGGAGGGAGTCCAGCGCGACCTCTTGCCCTTTATCGAGGGCGCCAGCGTGGCCACCCGCTGGGGCCTGGCGCGCACCGACCACATCCTCTTCATCGCCGCCGGCGCCTTCAGCCAGGCCAGCCCCTCGGACCTGCTGCCCGAGCTCCAGGGCCGGCTGCCGATCCGCGTGGAGCTCGAGTCTCTCGGCGCCGCGGAGTTCGAACGCATTCTCACCGAGCCCGCGGGGGCGCTGACCCGACAGGCCACGGCGCTGATGGCCACCGAGGGCGTGAAGCTCTCGTTCCGGCCGGCAGCGGTCAAGCGCATCGCCGAAATCGCCGCGGAGGCCAACAGCCGCGCCCAGAACATCGGCGCGCGACGGCTGATGACGGTCATGGAACTGCTGCTCGAGGAGCTTTCCTTCGAGGCGCCCGAGCGCAGTGGCGAGAAGGTAGTGGTCGACGCGAAGATGGTGGAGGAGCGCCTCAGCGGCGTGGTGGAAGACGCCGACGTGGCCAAGTTCATCCTTTGAGCCGCACTTTCCTGCGCTGGCTCCTGGCCGCAACCCTCAGCGTCGCACTGGTCGCCGGTTTCCGGCTGCTGGCGGCCGACGCCGTCATCTTCCGGCCCGGGACCCGGACCCCGGCGCCCGAGCTTTTCGCCGGCGCCGGGATCGGGAGTCGGGAGAACGCCCGGGCTGTCCTGGTCACCGGTTCGTGCCGGGTGGAGGGCCACGGTGAAACGACTCGCCGCGGCGGCCTCGGAGTCCGGCTGGCAGAAAGCGGCAGGCCGCGCAAGCGGCTTTCTCCCCTGGAGACCCACGGGTTTCTGGCGGCTGGGCGGCCTGCGGAACGCCCCGCCACCCCGCCCGCGAGGATGGACCCGCCGGTCGCAGACAAGGCGACGAAGGCCGCCAGACGCAGACGTGCGGGTGAAGCCGCGCGCCGCGCGCCCGGCCCCGGCTTCGCTCCGCAACGCCGCAGGATCCCGGGCCGGAAGCGCAACCAGACGGCGCTCAAGGCGGCCTTGGCGCCCCCGGCTTCCCTGCCGCGGCCGAAGCTGAGTCGTGGTGCAATGCCGGCCGATGTGCCTGCAGAGAAGGGGTTTGGGGCCTGCAGAAGAGTTGCGGCACCGCCGGCGCCCTCGCGCCTGCCGGCCCCGGTTGTCCCCCTGCCCTGAGGGTCCCGCGCGCCGGCCCGGCCTCAAGCCCCCTGGTTCACGTGCCGACATATAATACGGTAAAGGGGCGGCGGCAACCCGGAGGCGCTGCCCGCGGAGATCTCGTGCCCTTGCATAGACGAATTGCAGTTCTGACCTGTGCGTTCCTGGTGCTCGCCGGGACAGCTCTCGGTGCGGAGCCGGCCCCTGCCACCGGGCGGCCCGTGCCGGGGAGCCAGGCGGCCAGGTGGATCAAGCGGATGCGCACCAGTGTCACGGAGTTCGGTTTCGAAGAGGACGTAGCGCTGGCGCCGCGGCGCCCGCCGATTCCCAAGCAATGGGAGCGATACGTCGAATACACCAGCACGCCCAGGTCGGGGGCCGGGCCGGGGGATACCGGTGCCGGGGTGATGACCTCCAGGCCTATGGACACCCAGGCGGATTGTTACTACCACCGGTTTCCGGACTACCTGCGCGTGGAGATCATGGATCTCGATGCCAAGGGCGCCATCAAGGTCCGGCCGGGCGACGTCCACGGCGGGCGCCGCGCGATTCGCATGCAGCTGGCCGGTACCAGCGGTATGGACATGGTCGCCATTCGCAGGCGCGTGCCCCTGGACGTGAATCCCAGCTTCGCCTACGAGCTCAGCGGCTACGTGCGACTGACCGGGGTCAAGAAGCCGGATACCTACGCCCGGCTGTGGATCGAGTGGCTTGACAAGGACGGCAAGCGTATCGGCGATCCCGACAAGTCGGACAGGGTCAACCTGCGCTACCTCACCCAGAAGAAGCTGAAGCCCGGTGAAGACTGGGTACGCACTCCGGAGTTCCGGATCAACGAGGTGAATCCGCGAGCGCGGTCCGCTCGCGTGTGGTGCGTGGCCGCCGGTCGCGAGATGAACGCCTACGCCTACTTCGACGACCTGGCTATTCGTCGCCGGCCCAAGGTTTCGGCGCTACCGGCCCAGAAGCCTCCGCTGGGCATCTTCGCGGCCGGCGAGACTCCGGCGCTGAGCCTTCGTTTCCAGGGGCTGGAGCTTGGCACCGAGGGTCGCGTGGTCACCGGCTATCGCCGGGTGGTGAAGTTCACCGACATCTTCGGGCGCCAGGGAGATATTGCAGTTACGAATCGCGAACCCCTGACCCGCGAGTTCACGCGCGACGAGGTCCGCGGCAACTCCATCCAGGAGACGGTTAACCTCTCGGGGATGAACCTTCCCGGGGTCTACGCCGTGGAAATCGAGCTGCAGGTCCAGCAGGTCGACGGCAGTTACCGCACGGTAGCGCGGCGCGTGACGCGCATAGCCAGGATGGGTCCGGCGCGTCGCGGGGCGAGTTCGGTGGACGGTGAGCTCTGCGCCGTCGATCTCGACCTCTACCGCGCGGACGCCAAGCGCCTGGTGGGCGCCGCAAGGCGCGGCGGCATCTACACGCTGGCCTTTCCCCTCTGGCGCCCGGAATCCGACGCCAGCAAGTTCCGAACCGGAACCGAGATAGCCAGCCCCGAGGAGAACCTCGAGAAACACCTGCGCGACCTGGTCGCCGCGCGCATGGGACTGATCGGCAGCCTCTCGCCGGTGCCCCAGGCGATCCGCGAGGGCTTCCGGGACTGGACCGGCGCGCGCACGCTGTACAAGGCCGAGAGTGACCGCTGGACCCCGCTGGTCGAGGCCACCGCGCTGCACTTTCAGCCCTACCTGATGGAATGGCGCATGGCAGGAGTGCGCGACGGCAGTTTCGGCGGGGCCGAACAGGACCGCCCGGCACTGGCCGCCAAGCTCCGCGCCAGGTTTCCCAGCGCGCCCAGCAAGCGCGTAACCGTGCCGGTGCGGCTTGAGGACCTGACCGCCCCTGCCCCACGCATCAAGGCCGCCAACTACCGCGAGACGATCTTCGTTCCCTCGGCGATCACCCCCCGGGAACTGGACGCTCGACTGCGCGGGCTCTTCCCGCCGCCAGGGATCGAGCCGACCGGGGCCGGGGGAATCGGGACACCGCCGCGGGCGGGCGGCGCCGCCGGACCCGGAGTCGCGGCGGGGAGAGCGCCGGCAGTTGCGCCGGTCGCCACCGCGGAAGGGCCCGGCGCGGCGGGAGGAGACCGGGAGGCCCCTTCCGATCCGGCCGCCGGCCGCCGCTGGTTTCTGGAACTCCTGAGCGTCAGCGAAAACCTCGGCACCGACATGAGCGACGAGAAGGGCCAGGTCAACGACCTTGCCCGCAAGTTCACCCTGCTGGCCATGCGTGGCGCCGACCGCATCCACGTCGAACTGGCCGAGAAGAAGCAGGGTCTGCTGGGCCCGGGCCTGTATCCCCGGCCGGTGTACTCGGCTTACAGCGTCCTGGCCGAATACCTGACCGGTGCCAGGTACCTCGGCGAGTTCGATCTTACCAGGGAGGCACAGGCCCACGCCTTCGAGCGGAACAACAAGGGACTGATAGTCTTCTGGACCGACGAGGCCGAACGCGAGGCGCCCTGCCAGCTGGGCGCGTCCGGCAAGGCCCAACTGGTAGAGCTTACCGGCGCGAGGCGCAAGTTGAAGGTCTCGGTCGGCAAGAAGGTCGGCAACCGCCTGACCGGCGCGGAGCTCGTGCCGTTGCGCAAGATACCGGCGTTGCTCATCGGGCTGGAGCCGGCTTTCATCCGCACGCGCCTGGGCTTTCGACTGACCGACTCTTCAAGGCTGGAGACCCGGTACCAGTCGCAGAAGGTGAGCTTCGAAATCCGCAACTTCTTCAAGGAACCGATGCAGGCGCTGGTGCACCCCAGCTTCCCGCGCGGCTCGCACACCGTTCCCCGCTACCGCGAAGTCAACGTGGAACCCGGCAAGACCAGCATGGTCAGCTTCATGGTGCGGCCCAGCTTCGTGGAGACGGTTGGCAGCAAGAAGATGTCGGCGGTGCTCACGCTCTCCTCGGGCACGCGCGACACCGTGATCTTCACCCTCGCACGCAGGATCAACGTGGTCTCGCCCATAGGGCTGGTCCACACCCGCACCATCCGCCAGGACGGCAAGACCGCCGAAGTCCAGCTGCAGGTGCAGCTCTCGGCCGACGCGCGTTACGCCTTTGACCGGGAGAGCCGCGAGTACGGTCTTGACCCCAGAAAGGACTACGACTTCGACGTCTACCTGGTGGTTCCGGGGGGCAGCCGCCAGCGCGCCCAGGTCCGGGGCATCAGGCCCGGGCAGGCCAAGCGCATGAACTCATCCTTCGTGGTGACCCTCGGCGAGAAGCCGCGCAAGATCTACGCCGGTGCCCGCCAGCACGGCGGGGTCTGGTTCACGAACGTGGCAATCGAACTGCCCGCGGCGAAGAAGAAATAGACCGCGAAGACCCCGGCCGGGGGCGGCCGGTGCTACTTCTCCTGGTCCGCCTTCTCGCGCGCATCCTCGAGGTAGCGGCCGCCCCTCTTGCGATCCAGAGCCCTGAGCTTGGTCTCGGCCTCCTTCTTGCGGCCCGTGAGTTCCTCGTGGATCCTGCGAACCTCTTCGAGCAGGTCCTTGACCTTGTCGCCCTGCAGTCGCGCGCAGGCTTCGGGATCGGTGGCCAGCTTCTGGAGGTATTCCATGGTCACCGCCAGGTCCTGGGTCGCCGAGGATAGCGAGCGCGCCGACGACTCCAGCAGGACGATCTCCTGGTTCTTGACCCTGGGCTTCTTGAGCAGCAGCCAGGGGGCGCGCTTGATGCGCGCGCTCATCTCCTTGAAGTTGCGCGCCGACTCGCGCAGGTCAGCCAGCGCGCGACGGACCGCCGGGCGGTTCTCGTCGAGAGAATCACCGGTTTCGGCCAGCAGGCCCTGGACCTCCTTGAGCGCCCTGGAGGCCTCCCTGGCCGCGTGCGAGGCATCCTTCATGACCGTCAGGAGCTTGGGGCGAGCGTCGGCCATCAGCCTGTCGGCGGTGTCGGCCGCCTTGCGGCCGGATTCCATCATCTTCTTGCCGCTGTCCAGCGCGGTGACCACCCTGGGCTTGACCTCCTGGACGGTCTTGCGCACTTCGGCGACCGCGGTGCGCGCCTCGGCCATGCCGGCCTGGAGATCCTTGATTGCCGTCTTGATGGGCTTCTCGGATTCCCTGACAACCTCGCGGATCCGGGCGCTGGCCAGGCTCATGTCCTCGGAGGCCTTCTTGATGTTGGCCAGGGTGGTCTTGATGTTGACCTTCTCCTCCTCGCCGATGATGCCGCTGACCTTGGCCAGCAGCGTGCGGATCTCGCGCATGGAGTCCGACAGCTGGGTGAAGAGGTTGCTGCCGTCGCCGAGCAGGGCCTGTCCTGCAGGCAGCGGGCCGCTGCTGCCCGGCGAGATCTCCACGGTGCTGTCGCCCATCACCGTGGTGGCCAGGCGGACCACGTCGTCCCGCCGCAGCGCGAACTCCTTGCCGGTGCGGTGGATCTCCAGGATCAGGAGTATCATGCTGCGCCCGGGGCTGCCCTTCCCGGCGCCGATCAGCTTGCGGGCGGCCGCGTCGATCCGGGCGGGGTCCTTGAGGGACTTGATCCTCTCGATCTCGTTGTAGCTCAGCGGCAGGCGGTCCAGCGTGTCGACGGTGATCGAGGGCATCTTGGCCATGATCTTCTCGCCGACCTTGACGATGCGCGTCTCGCGCACGCGGCCGATTTCCACGCCCGCATAGTTCACGGCGCTGTTGGGCTGCAATCCGGTGACCGAGCTGAAGAGCACCTCGCGTTCCTGGCTGCCGCGCAGGAAGCGGCCGCAGTCACCGACCGCGAACACCATCACGAAGAGCAGTGCCAGGCAGAAGGCCACGAAGGCGCCGGCCTTGATCTCGGAGTGACTACTGGGCATCAGGAACTCCTATCTAACCGCAGAGGCCAACGCGATTCTCTCACGGAGCCACGAAGGCGCGGAGAAATCCCCCTCTCAACTGTGGAATGAGTCCTCAGTGGCCTCCCTGCCCCGGCGAGAGGCAAAGGGACTGTGCCCTGCGTCTCTGCGCGGCTGAGGGAAGTCATCGGTTGGTCCTCAGGAAGCGGCCCGAGGGCGTGCGCGAGCCGCCGATGAGGTCCTCGGCGTAGTCGCGGCTCGAGCGCCGCAGGGGGATGGGGCCGTCGGGCTCCCCGTTGATGAACTGCCGCACCAGGGGGTCCGCGGAGTGCCGGATCTCCTCCAGCGTGCCCAGCGCGGCCACACGCCCGCCGAAGAGCAGGCAGATGCGATCGGCACAGGCGAAGGCGCAGTGCATGTCCTGGGTGACGATCACGCTGGTCACCCCGGTCTTGCTGGAGAGGTCGTTGATCAGCGTCTCGATGACCCCGGCGGTGATGGGGTCCAGCCCTGTAGTCGGTTCGTCGTAGAAGAGTATCTCGGGGTCCAGCGCGATCGCGCGGGCCAGGCCCACGCGCTTGGCCATTCCGCCGGAGAGCTGCGCGGGCTTGAGGTCCTCGAAGTCGCGCAGCCCCACCAGCTCCAGCTTCATCTTGACCATGATGCGGATTATGTTGTCGTCGAGCTGGGTGTGCTCGCGCAGCGGCAGGGCCACGTTCTCGCCCACGGTCATCGAGTTGTAGAGCGCGCCGCTCTGGAAGAGCGTTCCGGTGCGCTTGCGGATCTCGTTCAGCCCGGTCTCGGACATGTCGGTGATCTCGCGGCCGAAGATCCTGATCGAGCCGTTCTCGGGCTGGTAGGCCCCGAGGATCACGCGCAACAGGGTGCTCTTGCCGCAGCCCGAGCTGCCCAGAATGACCATGCGCTCGCCGGGCATGATCCGCAGGGACACGCCGTCGAGCACTCTGTTGTCCTCGAACGACAGGCGGATGTCGCGCGTCTCTATCACCGGCTGCTTGGCGTCTCTCCAGCGCGGCATGTCAGGTCTCCCGGCTCCGGGTGCGCATCGGTCTTCGGCTTGAGCAGTAGAGCAGTAGAACAGTAGACCGCAGGAGAGCCTTTCCCAATCGTCTTAGGCTGAGCATGTTATCCATCCGGCCTTGGCATCTACTGCTCAACTGTTCACCTGCTCTCCTGCTCTGCAGGCCGTTTTTCAACGGCCTGCTAGGCTCCCATCACGTAGTAGAACAGCGTCGTGAAGAACAGGTCCGCGGCGATGATCGCCAGGATCGAGATCACCACCGAACGGGTGGTGGCCTTGCCCACGCCCTCGGCGCCGCTGGTCACTCCCAGGCCCAGGTAGCAGGCCACCGAGGTGATGATCACCCCGAAGGCCATACCCTTGAACAGCCCCCGGACCATGTCCACCGCGCTGGCCGCCGAGTTGTTGATCTCCAGGTAGCGCGCCGAGCCGATGCCCAGCAGATAGGTGCCCACCAGATACCCGCCGAACATCCCGGTGAAGTTGGCCAGCACCGTGAGGCAGGGCATCATTGTCACCACCGCCAGCATGCGCGGGACCACCAGGAAGCGCACCGGGTTGATCCCGGAGACGTCCAGGGCCAGCACCTCCTCGCTGACGGTCATGGTCCCTATCTCGGCGGCCATGGCCGCGCCCACGAAGCCGCTCATCACGATGGCGGTCATCATCGGAGCAAGCTGGCGGGTGACCGCGATGGCCACGATCTTGGCCACCTGGTGCAGGAGCCCCACGTCGCCCATCGGCCCGGCCATGCTCACCGCCAGGATCATGCCCACGAAGACGTTGACGATGCAGACCATGGGCACAGAGCGCAGCCCCACCCTGACCATCTGCACGGCGATGGCTTCGCCGTTGAGCGGGGTCTTGCGGAAGACCGGGGCCAGCATCCAGTACCCGGTGCTGACCACCAGCTGCCAGGCCCCGCCCAGCAGGCGCAGCCACTCGAGCAGGTGTCGGCCGGTGTGGGCCAGGACGATCCGGTACATCGGCCGGTCAGTTGGCTCCTGCCGCCAGGGCTTCTTCCTCGTTCTCGTAGAAGGTGAAGACCTTGTCCAGCCTGGCGATGGAGAAGACGTCCCGGGTCGGCTTGGTTGCCCCGACCAGGGCGAGCTTGCCGCCGTAGCCCGCCATGTGCTGGAGGCACTCCACCAGCGTGGCCAGCCCGGAGCTGTCGATGTACTCGACCCGGGCGAGATCCACGACCACCAGCGGGGCCTTTCTCTCCGCGGCTTCCAGCAGGTGATCGCGCACGCCCGGCGAGTTGTGCATGTCGACCTCGCCGGCCAGCTCGAACTTCACGCCGCCGTCCATTTCGTGTGATACGATTTCCATGGCTGGCACCTCTTCAAGAGTCCTCGTGAGCTTGCGGCGGTCCCTGCTGCTTGTACTTGACGAGCTTGAGCTCGGTCCCGGTATCCAGGGACAGGTCGTAGTCGACCTCGTCCATGGTCTCGTGCATGATGTGTATGCCCAGCCCCCCGGGGCGCACGTCGTCGAGGTCCCGGCTCCTGAGCTTCCCGGGGTCGGGCTTGGGACCGAAGTCCCGCAGGCGGATCTCCAGGCGGTCGGCGTGCAGGATGCACCGCAGGGTGATCGGGCCGCACCGTCCGCGGTAGCAGTGAGAGATTATGTTGCTGGCCGCCTCGGAGGCCGCCAGGACCACGTCCTTGGCCGTCCGCTGGTCGAAGCCCGAGACCTCCACGGCCTCGCCGATGACCGCGCGCATCATGGAAAGGTAGCGCGAGTCGGCGGGAATCGTCAGGCTGAGCTCTTGAGATTCAGGCGCTGGCACTTTGTATTCCCCCCCCAGTCGAGATTCTAGCCGGGCCGCAGGGAGCGTCAAGCCTGAGCGGAAACTCCTCGGGCAGGCCGTTGAAGAAGGTGCCATTGGCACCGAGCCTGAGAAAAGTGTCAGAGGGTTCCCCTTCCAGGTCTTGTGGCGCTCCCGCGCCAGGGCACGGCCGCCCGCAACCGACGCGCCAGCGCGCCAGGGCCCGCGCTGTCACGCCGGCTGCGTGGGGGCCGATCCGGACGCCCTTTTCCCATCGCAGAACGCTGGCGTTATCTTGCGGGCCCGGGCGGTGGCGCCGGCGGCAGTGAGGCGCGAAGCGCGCCAGCGCTCCGGTCTCCGCAGACCTTTGATTACCGTCGCGCCGCGGCCGCGCCCCGCCGCGCGGTCCGGAAGCATCTGCCCTAATTGGATGGGGTTGACTGCGAGGCGTCGGCCGCCAGAGCTGCGACTGCGAGGTCCAGCATACCACGGGGGTCAAGTGCGATAGGCGTGGAATCTCCTCGGGCGGTTTGACGATCGGGGTTCGCGGTGCTAAACCTTCCGACCGGAGGGGCCGCGCGCCCCGGCGGAAGTCGCCACCGGCGCTGAGCCCGGTCACGAGAGTCGGGCTGCTCGCGGTCCAGCAGGCCCTGGCAGGCCTTTGAAAGACGGCCTGCTGGCGAGGTGAACGCATGAATGACGGGGAAAAGAGGAAGGCGGTTGCCAAGGCAGTGCGCGCCGAGGCGCGCGCGGCGGATAAGCTGCTGAAAGAAGTCCACGAGTTGGCCGAACCGGCCTTCCGGGAAACGCGATCTGCCGCGGCCATCGCCGATTACCTCGCCGAGCGCGGTTTCCGCGTCGAGTTCCCCTGGAAGAAGATCCCCACCGCCTTCCGCGCGACCCGGGGCAGGGGGCGGCCGGCAATCGGGATCCTCGGCGAGTACGACGCGCTGCCGAATTGCGGCCCGGAGCAGGGGGCCTTGGGCCACGGCTGTGGCCACGACCTGCTGGGCGTGGCCGCGGCCGCAGGTGCGGTTGCGGCGGCCGAGATGCTGTCCACGCGACGCGGCCGCAGCGGCAAGGTGATCTACTACGGCTGCCCCGCCGAGGAGACGCTCGCCGGCAAGGGTTTCATGGCCCGTGACGGGGCGTTCCGGGACATCGACGCGTGCCTCTGCTGGCACCCGGGGGGCAAGAACCAGGTGCGCGCAACGGGAGGCGCGGCGCTGGACTCGCTGGTCTTCGAGTTCTTCGGCAAGACCTCCCACGGCGCCAGCGCCGAGAAGGGGCGCAGCGCGCTCGACGGGGTGATGCTCACCGACGTTGCCGCCAACTACCTGCGGGAGCACATCCCCGAAAACACCAGGATACACATGGTGGTTCGCGAGGGCGGTGACGCTCCCAACGTCGTTCCCGCCTACGCCAGGGCCTGGTACTACGTGCGCGGCAAGAGCCGCGCCGAAGTCGACGAGATCCGCGAACGGTTGATCAAGTGCGCGCGCGGCGCTGCGCTGGCCACCGACACGAAGATGAAGTGGCAACGCATCGCTGCCTGCTACCACCGCTGCGAGAACGAGGCCATGGAGAACGTGGTCGCCGAGAACCTCAAGCTCTTCGGCGGCCCCAAGGCGACACCGGCCGACAAGCGCCGCGCCAAACGGCTCAAGCTCAAGGGCGAGTTCGCCGGCGGCGTGGAGTCGAAACGAGACGCGCAGGGCCGCGGCTCCACCGACGAGGACAATGTTTCCTGGCTGGCGCCGCTGGGCGGGTTCGGCATCGCCTGCGTTGCGCGGGGCACCAGCAGCCACCACCGTGATTACGACGCCCAGACGACGCTGCCCTTTGCGGTCCGGGGCATGCTTCAGGCCGCGAAGGTCTTCGCGGGCTGCGTGCTGGACCTGGTAACCGACAGTCGCAAGCTGGGCGCCGCGAAGCGCGAGTTCCGCAAGAGAACCCGCGGCTTCCGCTACGACCCGCTGCTCAACAAGGCGCAGAAGGTGCCGATCGATCCTCCGTAAGCTCCTGATCGAAGTGCAGAATCACGGAGTAGTGGAAGATGGAGCGGCGGAGCGCTCACAGCGACCAGTTGCTCCCGGATTCTCATCTATCTGATTGATGGTGGGTTCAGGCCGCCCGTTCGCAAAAAGCACATCTGACGACATTCTGAGATGCGAGGCCAGGCAATTTGCCATCTCCTAAAGCTCTGGAATACAGCCGGATGCAAATATTGGCAGGTTCAGCAACAACCTGCTCACAGCGGTGTATATACAGAATGCTCGCAGAATGCACGCAGGAGGCGGCATGGCCAGACTACGCAATGAAGTTGCCCGGCGCACGGTAGCCGATCTCGAAGAGCTGCTGCGCTCGGGCATCGCCAGCGGGGAGCACGCTCCGGGGCAGCTTCTTCCCAGCGCTCGGGAGCTCTCGCGGCGACACGGAATCGGTCCGCGCTCGGTGCGCAATGCGCTGCGGGCGCTGGAGGACGAGCATCTCATCGTTGCCGAACCGCGGCGCGGCTACCGGGTCCTGAACGGGGCCGGGGCTGCGCGGAAGTGTGCGGCCCTGGCGTTCGTCGTCCCGCGGTTCGGGAGCGCCGAAATCAGGAGTGCGTACGCCGGTCTGCTGAACGAACTCCAGAGAGTTGCCGGGGCCGGTGGGAGTCCCCTGCTGGCGCTGGGAGGCAAGGGCGTCGGCGCAGGGGAGATATCCGAACAGCTCTCCGTGCACGAGGTCCGCGGTGCGATAGTCAACAGCTACGACCCGGACCTGATCAAGGCCATCCGCAGACTGGAGGTCCCGCTGGTTGCCGTCGACGTCTGGCACCGCGACCTGGCCGTGGACAGTGTCATTCAGGACGGATTCGGCGGCGGGTATCTCGCCGCCGAATACCTCCTGGGCAGGGGGCACGAACGCATCGCCTACTTCGGCCGCAGGGTCCCGCGCGAGCTGGGAATGCTCGCGGCGGACAGGCTCGGCGGGGCTCTCAGCGGCGCGGTCGAGCACGGCGGGAGCATACCGCCCGGGATGCAGGCACTGACCACCGAAGACTCGGCAGAAGAGAGGCGGCAGGCGATCGAACGCCTGTTGCGGGGGGAGAACCGGCCCACGGGGATCATCGCGCTGTGGGCCGAGCACGCGGAAACGTCGAGACGGGTCGCGGCCGATCTCGGTCTCGAAATCGGGCGCGACGTTGAGATCGTCGGCTGGCAGACCAGGGCCGCCCCGGCTTCGGAAACCGGGTCGCCCCGCATCGTGTGGAGCATGGCCGAAATGGCGGAGGTTGCGGTCGCGCGACTCGAAGGGCGTCGAGCGAATCCCGGGATGCCGGTGACCGTTTCGAAGATCCCGGTGCAGCTGGAGCTTTCCTGAGGGGAAGCGGGAGGAAGTCAGATGATGCGTTCGACAATCACAATTCTCCTGGCGCTGGGGTTCACGGCGGCCAGAGGCGGCGAGGCGGGCTTTGCCGTCAAGCCGCAGACCAGCAGGAGCGGGGGCAAGACGGTCGTCACCTTCAAGGTGAGCGCGAAGACCGACGTTGCGGTAAGCGTGCTGGACGCGAAGGGCAAGGTCGTCCGGCACCTGGCCGCGGGGATGCTCGGCGGGGAGAAGGCCCCGCCGCCCCCGCTGAAGAAGGGCCTGGCCCAGAAGCTCGAGTGGGACGGCAAGGACGACTACGGCACGCCAGCCGCCGCCGGACCGTTCAGGATTCGCGTGGCGCTGGGCCTCAAGCCGGAATTCGACGGTTTCCTGCTCCACAATCCGGACGTGCTGCCCGCGGCGCACCGCGTGGCGGTGGGACCCGGCGGGAACGTCTACTACTTCTACAAGGACCCGACCAACAACCACAACATGGGCGGCCACAAGGTCCGGCTGCGCGGCCGCGACGGCCGGCACCTGCGCACGCTGGTGCCGTTTCCCGCGGACCTGCCGCCGGAGGAGCTGAAGAAGTTCGGCGCCTTCCGCGACGAGCAGGGCAACACGGTCGCGCGGCTCTACAACTACGAGACCTTCTCGCTGCAGCCGACCTCCACCGGCGCTCGCGCGCGGGATACCAGCTGCCACACGCCGGCGGTGGACAGCCGCGGCCGGCTCTACTGGATCGTGAAGGGCGACCGGCTGGTCTGCGTCGATGCCAGGGGGCGCTGCCCCTACTCCCGGTACATGGGCCCGCCCCTCTTCCCGGGGACGAAGTACAGCAAGTGGAGCAGCTACAATCGGCATCTCGGCGTGAGCAGCGACGACAGGCACGTCTACGTCTCGGGGGTGGGCGGGAAGCACTGCGTCTACCGGGTGGACCCGGCCGCACAGAAGCCGGCCGAACCCTTCGTGGGGAACCCCGGCAAGGCCGGCGGCGGCAAGAGCTTGCTCAAGTCACCGTGCGGCGTGGACGCGGCCGGGGGCGTGCTCTACGTGGCCGACACAGGCAACAATCGCATAGCGGCATTCAAGGAGTCCGACGGGTCCTTCGTGGGCGAGCTGAAGACCCCCGGCCCCTACCAGGTGCTGGTCCACGGGAAGACCGGAGCGCTCTACGTGCTGTCCGAGCCCAAGCCCAAGCAGCCCCGGTTGCTCAAGTTCGAGAGCATGACGGCAAGCGAACCCGCCGCCAGCATGGGGCTGGGCCGGAGCCGTTCCAAGAGCCCGTACAGCTTCTGGTTCATGGCCCTGGACGATTCTGCCGAGCGTGCCCGGCTCTACCTTCCCTACCACGGGTGGAAGGCGGCCCTGCACGTGGTGGAAGACGCGGGCAAGGCCTTCAAGAGGATCAAGCCCCCCGGCCCGGTCTCCAGGAAGCGCCACGCCCTGTGGCACAAGGACCTGACCGTCGACCAGGCGCGCGACGAGCTCTACATCAGGACGTGGTACGACACGTGGGCCCGTTTCGACGCCAATACCGGGAAGTTCAGGAAGACGCTCAAACTCGGCGGAAGCGGCCCCGGGGGCAACCAGGTGGCCGTTACCCGGGACGGCCGAATCGTGATGTACAGTTGGGTGCACAAGAATAAGCGGCCCGCCCTGTCGTTGCGCGACTACAACGGCAAATCGATCCCCACGCCGAAGGGCAAGGGCTGGAGCGGGGTCATGACCTTCCAGCAGAAGTTCCTGGACGTCTGTGGCGAAGAGATCTTCGTGGTGCCGGGCAGCGCCGGTTTCCTGGGCAAGAAGGGCGGCAGCCCGCACTGCGTCAATGTCTTCGGGATGGACCTCAAGCCCAAGCGCACTGTCATCTGGCAGTGCAGCGACGGCTGCGTGGTCAAGACCGACATCAGGGGCAACATCTACCTGGGCGAGAACGTCCGCCCGCTGAAGCAGTACTACCCGAAGTTCTTCGACAGGAAGTTCAAGGGCGGGAAGAACTGGTACACGTACATGTACGGCAGCATCGTGAAGTTCCCGCCGGAGGGCGGGGCCGTGTGGTTCAAGGAGGGTGCCGTCGGTCCCTCCGCACTGGGCCGACCCGGCAAGGATCTGCTGTCGAAGCCCAGGCAGCCTTTCAACTTTCGCACGACCTATCGCGGCCCCAGACCTCCCGGCCAGCTGCAGGGGGCCGAGTGGGCGCGATTCGGGTTCGCACCCTACTCCAGCACCTACGGGGGCGGTACGGGGAATTGCCAGTGCGAGGGCTCGGGCTTCGACGTCGACGGCTTCGGCCGGGTGTTCTACCCGAACGCCGGGCGATTCCGGATCGAGGTGATCGACAACAGCAACAACACCATCTGCCAGTTCGGCAGCTACGGCAACGTCGACTCGCAGCTGGTGCCGGCCGGTTCGAAGGATGGAAAGCCCCTGATCGCGGTACCCGACATCCCGCTGGCCTGGCCGTCCTACGTAGCCGCCGGCGACAACTACGCCTACGTCGGCGACCTGATCAGCATGCGCACGGTGAAGGTCAAGCTCACCTACTCGGTCGAGGCCACCTGTCCGGCGACCGGCGGCCCGGCGAGCATAGCCCGGCCGCAGCCGACGGCGGCCGGGGGAAGGCGGGAGGAAGAGAAATGACACGTTCGACAATCGCGATTCTCCTGGCGCTGGGTTTCACGGCGGCCAGGGGCGGCGAGGCGGGCTTTGCCGTCAAGCCGCAGACCAGCGGCAGCGGGGGCAAGACGGTCGTCACCTTCGGCGTAAACGCGAAGACCGACGTTGCGGTAAGCGTGCTGGACGCGAAGGGCAAGGTCGTCCGGCACCTGGCCGCGGGGGTACTCGGCGGGGAGAAGGCCCCGCCGCCCCCGCTGAAGAAGGGGCTGGCCCAGAAGCTCGAGTGGGACGGCAAGGACGATTACGGCAAGACGGCTGCAGGAGGCCCCTTCAGGGTCCGGGTGGCTCTGGGTCTCAAGCCCCAGTTCGACCGGACCATCGGCCACAAGCCCGGCTGTGTGACCGGTGGCATGAGCTTGAACCGCATCGCCGGTTTCGGCGTCGGGCCTGACGGTACGCTTTACGTGATCAGCAAACTGATTGGTTTCGGCTCTGGTTCCAGTCACGCCAGCATCAAGGCCTTTGACCGCAACGGCAAGTATCTGCGAATGGTGGCGCCATACCCGGCTAATCAGTCCGAAGAGAAACTTAAGGGCATCAAGCGCCTTGAAACCGCAGCGGGCCACCGGGTGCCTTTCGTCTATAACGCCGAGACCCGGGCACTGTTGCCCGGTCTGGGCGAGACCGGCTTTCACCGCCTGGTGGTGACGGGCGACGGCCGGCTCATTTTTCAGGGCACGATGGGGATTCATCGCGACAAGCGGAAATACACCAGGCTTGTATCTATCCGTACTGACGGCAGCGTTCCCGAAAAGCCGCTGATCAATCAGCTGAATTCGGGCGTTCTGGCAGTTTCCCCCGACAGCAAAACTCTCTACGCAAGCGGCAAGTCGGCTATCCAGTCTCTCCATTTTGGCGGGGGCAAGGCCGGCACGGTTATAAGCTCCGGGATTTCCGGAGTCAGCTCAATGGCTACTGACGGCAAGGGCAACATTTATGTCGCCGAGAGCGGTCGTGGCCAGGTGGCAGTCTTCAAGCCGGACGGCTCGCCCCTTGGCAAACTGAAGACCTCCTCGCCCAAGAGCGTGGCGGTCGACCCCAGGCAGGGCACCGTTTACGTACTTGGAGGCCAGAAGTCCAGCGTACTCTCGAAGTTCGCATCATGGAAAAGCACGAAGCCGAAGACCACGGCCACGCTCAAGCTGGGCAGGGGCAAGCACCCGAATAACAGAATGGCACTGGATTCCTCCGCGGAGCCGCCGGTACTCTGGGTGGCCAATGAAAAGACCATTTTACGAGTGGAAGACAAGGGCGCAGGCTTCGGCAAGCCCAGTGGGCTCGCCGACAACAAGGGTTCGATCAAGCCCACCGACCTCTTTGTGTTCAACGGCAAGTTGCACGTCTACTCGCAACGGGGCTACGCCGGCCCCTGGGTTTTCGATGCCAAGACCGGCAAGCGCGTGCGCCAGCGCCTGCCAAAGGTTGCGCCCTACGTAGGATTCATTCTGCAGGGCGGAGCTGACGGCAACTACTACACAGTGGTTTCCGGCGGCAGATTGGCACGCTACAAGCCCGGGCCAAAACCCCAGGCGTTGCCCTTCGCCAGCAGGAAGAACATCACTGGCCTGGGTAATACCCGTACCCGGGCAAGGGGCATGGATATTGACGGCCAGGGCAACATCTACGTCCTGCGCCAGAAGGACACGAAAGAGAAGTGCGGCGATGCCAATTCCGTGGCCAAGATCGGCCCTGACGGCAAGACGATCAACAATGATCTGGTGGACTCTCAGATCCGCAGTCTCAACTCCGTACGCGTAGACCCCCGCGGCAACATCTACCTGGCACTCGGTGCGCGCCCCGACAGCAAGATGCTCCCGCCTCATCTTGAGGGCCAGTTGCCGAATTCCCAGAAGGACCCCGATGCTGAGAGCGGTCACAACTACTACCCGCTGATGTACGGCTGCATCGTCAAGTTCGGCCCCGAAGGCGGCAAGATCAGCAAGAAAGGTACTGGCGACCAGATCACCTACGCCTGGAAGAAGAAGGCTGTCCTTTCGGGGGCCAAGTGGTCCTTCTTCGGCGCCAGCCTGGTGCCGGTATTCACTCACGGCGGCATGAAGCCGAACATCTGCGCATGCGAGTCCCCGCGCTTCGACGTGGACGGCTTCGGCCGCAGCTTCTTCGGCGACGCCTGCGGATTCCGGGTGGGGGTGCTCGACTCGGCGGGAAACCTGATCAAGTGGTTCGGCGATTACGGCAACCAGGACTCCGCCGGCCCCAAGAGCGCAATACCGGTTCCGGCCATCCCCATCGGCTGGGTGCACGGCGTAGCCGTGGATGACGAGGCCTGCTTCATCGGCGACCGCCTCAACCAGCGCGTGATACGGGTCAAGCTCGGCTATGATGCGGAAGCAGAATGCGCGATCAGGTGACCTCATAGCAGCCGACAGAAAAGTGAATCAGCTCTTCTTCTGATCCCAGAGGAGACAACAATGCAGACCGCACGCGTGAAGACAATGATCTTGCCCCTGGTCACCGGTCTTCTGCTGATCGCCCTGCAGGCCACCGGCGGGGAAGGCTCCAACATGATACTCAGCCGGAACACTCCGCTGCGAACCTGGATGGTTTCCCGCACACCGGTGGTGATCGGTGCCGACGGCAAGCTCAAACCGGCCTTCACACCAAAAGGCACCACGAAGAAGTTCAAGCTTGTAAAGGTCAGGGATTTCCAGTCCCCCCTCCCCCCCGCTTCCTGGCGGGAGGTCAAGTTCGATGACTACAGGTGGTCGCAGCGCAAGGTACCCGTGGAGAAGCAGCGGGGCCGTCCTTCCGGCAGAAGACTCGACGCATTGCACTCGGCGACCGACAGCGCGATGATCTGTGCGCGGGCCAGATTCGAGGTAACCGATCCGTCCAAGGCCGGCCAACTCAGACTGTCGGTGACCTATGTGGGCGGTCTGGCGGTGTTTCTGAACGGCAAGGAACTCACCCGCAGGCATCTGCCCGAAGGCAAGCTCGGCCCGGAGACCCTGGCCGAGAAGTATCCCGATGACCTGTACATCACCGCCGACGGCAAATACATGCAGCACTATAATAAACGTGACAACAAGCGCTTCGCGCGGCGTTACCGCCAGTTGGAGAACTTCGTCGTTCCCGCTTCCGCGCTGAAGAAGGGACTGAACGTGCTGGCCCTGCAGGTTCACCGCGCTCCGGTGAACGAGCCGGCGACCAAAATAGAACGCCGGGTCAGCGGCGGGATGACCAGGGTTTACGGTTTGTGGGCCTACGCCGGTCTTACCAACCTGACGCTGAGCTCTACCCCGGGCGCAGCAATAGTCCCGAACGTTGGCCAGCGTTCCTCGGGAATAGAGGTCTGGAATTGCCGGCCGTTTGACACCATCACGGTGGGCTCATACGGAGAACCAGGTGATGCACCGGGCCCGGTCGAAATAGACGCGCTGCGCAACGGAGTCTTCTCCGGTCGTTTCGTGATCAGTGCCGACCGGGACATCAAGGAGCTCAAGGTGGTGATATCCGAACTGGCCGGCAAAGACGGCAAGGCCTCCCTGCCCCGCGAAGCGGTAATGTTGCGCCACGGCCGGCGCGCCCGGGCCGCGGAAACCCGCCGTCCGGGCCACCTGTTTGACGGACTGCTGCCTGGTGTGCCCACGGAAGTCAAACACGTAACCATGACCCTCGGGCGCCGCAGCAAAAAAACCCTGAAAGGGGCGGTACTGCCGGTCTGGATCAGCGTTCGCCCGCCAAAGGACATCGCGCCCGGCCTATACGAGGGAAAGGTGACGGTAACCGCCCAGGGTCTTGACAAGACCGTGCTGCCCCTGCGCGTGCGGATTCACGGCTGGACCCTGCCCGATCCTGACAAATGGCGGGTTGAGAACTTGAGCGTCTTCTCGCCCTACCATCTGGCCGGCAGCTACAAGGTCCGGATCTGGTCGGAGGAACACTGGAAGCTGGTCGAGGAATCATTCCGCCTGATGAGCGAAATCAGCGCCCGCCGGGTACCGGTCGACCTGGTCCCCGGAGCGCGCTACCTTTCCAAAGTGCCCCTGGAATGGTCGATGTTCCGGCTGGTGCCCAAAAAGGACGGGAAGGGTTACGACTACGACTTCTCGACCATAGACCGCCTGTTTGATCTGGTCGAGAAGACCATGAAGTCGCCCAACCCGCTTTCGATCAACTGCTGGGGCGAGGACAACTGGTGGAAGGAGGGCGACAAGAGCAAGGGCCGCGGCTTTGACTGGCGGAATTCAACGCTGACGGTTCCGGTGCTCGACCCCAAGACCGGCAAGCTGACCTCGATTCGCAACCCCAAGCCCGGTACGGAAGAGTGCTACAAGTTCTGGAAGCCGATTCTGGACCAGTTGCGCAAGCGCATTGACAAGCGCGGCTGGTTCGCTTCAACCGCAATAATGCACGAGACCTACTGCTGGCCGCCGAACCGCAAGCAGGTGGATATCGCCCTGCGCATATGGCCTGACGCGGCCTACGGGTTCACCGCCCACAGCGGTACGCTGGGCGCGCATTTCGGTGGATCCAAGGGCAAGATGCCGGTGAAATGGTCCGAGTGCGTATGGACAGCCGGCAAGTCCGAGCATCGCGGCTGGCGCCGCCTGCTCAAACCCGGCCGCGACAAGTGGGTCTGGAACTACACTCATCGCGATGTCCTTCGGGACAGATCAACGCTCAAGACCTATCTGGTTGCCTGCGAATCAAACACCCTCCGCGGCCACGACGGACTGGGCTATCTCTGTGCGGACTTTGTGCCGATGCACAACCCGAAGTCCAGGCGCCAGCCCTACTACCACATTGAGGCCAACCGCGGAGGTACGCTGGGCTACAGTACACCGGCGCTGCTCGCTGCCGGCCCCCAGGGCCCGGTGGCCACCGGACGGTACGAGATGTTCCGCGAGGGCTGCCAGCAGTCGGAGACGATCCTTTATCTCGAGCGCCAGCTGCAGAAGAAGGCCATCACCGGAGAACCGGCCAAACTTGCCAACGACTACCTCAATGAACGCAGCCGCACGGTGAGAAGCAGCTACCCCTATGACCGCCAGGATCTGGACCGCCGGCTCTTCAAGGTGGCCGCGGAGGTGGCCGCTGCCTCGGGCGGGTAACCCGCACAGGCCGCTGGCCGGCAGAGCAGGGCTTCCGTCGCGAGGCGTGAGCGACGCGGTCCGACACGTGCCCCTGCGAATCGCGATGGAGGAACGCGGGCCCCGGCGCTTGGCGCAACGGATGTCGAGCCCCGTTCCTATCGTACGCGTACTCGCAATCGGCAACGATCCCGAGCAACTTCCCGCCTTGCATCCGCGTTGCGAGGCGACGAGAATGCGCCGCCTGAAAGGCGAAGCCTGCGCAGTTCCCCACTGCCGTGGCGAGCATACCGTCGCTGCGAGGGTTACCGCCGGCCTCGATGAGAGGGATCGGACCGGTCCTCGAGTCTCCGGTCCGAAGTACGCAGCGGAGGGCGTCGGTACCTGCTGGCGCGAACGGGAGAGCAGAAAGGGAGAACCGTGAAGAAGCTGAGTGTCAGGACGGACGACGGGCTGGTAGTGGAGATGAGCAGTACGGGAGCCGTGCGCGCGGTAAGGGACAGGTCCCGCGGCCTGCCGCTGGCCGGCCCGGGGGGATTCTCCGTCGAAGAATGCGTTCCGCCGAAGGCCCGTGAGGTCGACCACGGACGGGTGGAGGGCAAGGTCGTCAGGCGAGGCCAGCGGTTGTCCTTCAGCGGCGGCATTGAAGCCGCGGGGCTCGAGCTTAACGCTTCGATCAAGGCGGGCCCCTACGTCGAGATTGCGGGAGAAGTAAAGGATTTGACCGGCAGGGACCGCGCCCTGAGAGTGCGCTTCACCCTTCCCGTCAGGCTGAGGGGCTGGAAGTGGGAGAACACGGCGGCCACCTCCCGCCGGGTGGAGAAGGGCAAGACCTACCCCTCCCGCAAGAACGACTTCCTCTACCTGGGAATCAAGGAGGAAGGTTTCGCGGACGAGATGTACGATGTGCTGCCGATCCGCGTCAACAAACTGCCCTTCTCCTGCGTGAGCCGGGGGGACAGCGGTCTGGCGCTGGGGCTGCCGGTGCACGAGCCGCGCGTGTTCCTGATCAGCGCTGACGAGAACGGCTACCACATCACCTTTTCGCTCGGAGTCACTCCCATCACTAAGAAGTTCCCCTCCGGGGCGTCCTTCAAGCTGATTCTCTACAAGGCGGATCCGGAGTGGGGCATCCGTTCCGCCGCCGACCGCTTCCACAGTTTCTTCGCCAGCATGTACAGGGTGCGCCTGAACAAGCACGGGCACTGCGCCTCAATGACCCGCGCGAACGTTCCCGACAAGGACCTGAAGGCGCTGGGCTATGCGTTTCAGGAGAACGACTACCAGTGGACCAATGGGGAGCTGCCGAAGAACGTTGCGGACGCAGTTGAGAGGAACGACCTGACGGCCTTCCACTGGCGGGGGCCCTGGTACTGGTTCCATGAAGCGCCGGGGGATATCACCCGCGACGCGCAGCTGGCGTTGCTGAAGGCGCAGGCGGAAGGGCGCGCCAGGGGCGCGCACGGGATCAACAATCAGCTCTGCGGGTGCCCGGATTCGCTCAGCGCCAGGGCGGCCTACAACAGCGCCGTGATCAACCACGAAGGCAAGCTGGAGCGCGTCTTCTTTGCCTACCCCAGTTACAGCTGCTGGTTGATGCCCATGTACATGGATCCCGACCTTCCGAAGCCCAACAGGGCCACGCTGGCGCTCGACTGGCAGTTCAGATACCGGAAGCTCTGGAAGAAGAAAGGCTTCCGTGGCCCGCGCGGCGTGGCCTACGACGCCTTCGGCGATTTCTCCGGCCTTCGCCGGCTGAACTTCCGGCGCGATCACATAGCTGTCAGCAAGGTGCCGGCCACCTTCGATCCGGAAAGCGGGCAGATCTGCCTGATCAAGATGTTCGGCGACTGGTCCTGGGCGCGCCGTCACGCGAAGCTGGTTCACGGGGACGGCGGCCACATCATGGTCAACGCCAATCTCGAGTACGGCATGATGTTCTGCGGATCCTACTTCGACGTGATATTCAGGGAGAACAGCATAGCGGACAACGACGAAGAGAGGCTCTCCGTGCAGCGCATGCTGCTGGGGAGCAAGCCCGTCTGCCTTGCCGGCGGTCATTGGCAACCTCAGCGGCCTGCGCCGTGGGCGAAGATGGCCGAGCGGGCCCTGCTGTTCGGGATGGCCCCGGGCGGGTGCAAGCACGAGGAGGCGCAGAAGCGCAATGCGCCGGTGCTCCGGAAGATTGCCTCCGCCGGCTGGCAGAACATTCCCTACGCGCGCGCCAAAGGCGCCTGGGTCGAACGGTTCGGGAAGAAGGCCGGCCGGCTCTTCTTCGCGGTGCGCAACCCGGGTTCGGAGAAGCTGAAGACGACTGTTGAAGTCGACGCCGGGGCTCTGGGGCTGGCCGCCGGGAAATGCGAAGTGTCCGAGCTCTTTTCCGGCGAAATCCGGAAGGCAACGGCGCGGGGATCATCCCTGCGCGTGCTCGTGGAGGTCGATGCCGGGCGCACCATCGTGCTCGCGCTGAAGTAGCCGCCGGGCCATCCTCTCCAGGCGCGACCTGGCTGCGCGACGAGGCGAGCGTTGCGTTTCTCGTCTTGCAGCCGAAAGGGACGGCGGCGAGAATCCGCCGCCGGGGGGCGGCGACTGCCTCGCAGCGACCCACGACAGGACGGAAAGAACGGAAAGGACAGGCGCGCATCATGAAGCTTCTCCGTTATCCGGGCAACCCGATACTGGAACCGCGCGATACCTACTGGGAGCGCATGCAGGTGCGCAACCCGGCGGCCTGGTACGACGGCGAGCGCGTGGCGATGCTCTACAGCGCGCGCAGCGTGATCAACACCATCTACCTGGGCCTGGCCTTCTCCGACGACGGCTACCGCTTCGAACGCGCCAGCGACGAACCGTGGCTCAGTCCCGCGGACCAGGGCTTCGACGCGGGCACGGTCGAGGACGCGCGCATGGTGAGGATCGGGGACACCTACTACGTCACGTATATGGCGCGGGCCATCGGCAAGGAGGAGTTCAAGGCCGGTGCGAAGGCGACCGGCGTTCCCGCCGACGAGGACCCCGAAGCGCCGACCTGGGCGGAGAACTGGCGGCGGGCGGGGTTGCTGACGACCAGGGACTTCAAGACCGTCGAGCGCCTTGGCCCGGTGACCGGCGAGCAGGTATTCGACGCCAACGTGATTCTCTTCCCGGAGAAGATCGACGGCCGCTTCTGCATGATCCACCGGCCGAGTCCCTACGTCGCCGCCGAGTCGATCATCGAGAGCTACCCCCCCGAGCAGCGACCGGGAATGAGCATCTGCTTCAGTGCGGACCTGAAGCACTGGGTCGAAGACCGCCCGCTGGCCGGTCCCCGGTTCCCGTGGGAGAACTACAAGATCGGGGGATCCTCCCAGCCGATTCGAACCGACCGGGGCTGGCTGGTCCTCTACCACGCCGTGGGCGGCCCTAACCCCAAGGGCGCGGTCTACCGCGTGGGGGTGATGATGCTGGATCTCGAAGACCCCACGCGGGTCATCGCTCGCTCGCCCCAGCCGATCCTGGAGCCCGAGGAGCCCTGGGAGAGGGAGGGCACCGTGCCCATGGTCGTGTTTCCCAACAGCGCCGTGGTCATCGACGGAAAGCTGTTCGTCTACTACGGCGGAGCCGATACGGTTACCGCAGTCGCCACCGCCGATCTCGACGAGCTGGTCGACTTCGTCATGCGCCACCCGGCGGACGGCTGAAGACGGCCCGGGGGCGCTGTCCTATCTCGACAACCGCCCGTCCGCCAGCAGTTCGCGCCGGCCGCCGGCCGCGGCGGCCACGCCGACCCGTCCGCGGAGGGTAAGGCCGGCGGCGCAGAGCGCTCGCCGGTGCCGCCCGGGGCGGTCGTCGAAGAGCACCGTCGCGCGGTCGCGTTTTCCGAGGATCGCGTAGCCGCAGGTTCGCGACCCGCGGGCATCCGCCAGGACCTCGACTTCGGCCGGCCGATCACCGCGCCGGAGCACCTGGAGCAGGAAGTCGAAGACCACGCGCCGACCTCCGCGGCGCCACACGGCGTAGGGCGCCCCGGTCAGCAGGGCGGGCTCTTCTCCCGGCGAGGGCGGGGACCAGTACCTGCGCCCCGCGGCCGGAAAGCCCTTCGTGCCGTTGCGGGTCCTGCCGGTCCTGATACGCGGACCGCGAACCCGGTCCCGGCACCCCCCCAGCGGCCGGCAGAGAAGCTCGGCCTCGCCCCCGGAGGCGGTCCTGAGCGTCCCGGTGCGCGCCTCGGCGAGCAGCTTGCCGGGGGGGAAATGCAGCAGCCACTCGTAGAGGTGTTCGCCGCGCGAGTCCAGAACGTCGTGCACCAGGACCAGGTCCGGCCGGACGAAGACCACGGTGCGCTCGAAGCCCACGCGCGGCTTCATCCGGCGGAAGCCGTCGGTGGTTGCCCGGGCGATGTCCGCCAGCACGCCCGGGGCGAAGAAATCCAGCTCGGGGGTGCTGCTGTACCGGTAGCTCCAGGGCGACGCGGGCACGTCGTCGCCCTCGCCGTCCACCAGCACGGTGTTGTGTGATCTGGCGTTGTGGAAGTAGTTGACGAAGCTGGGGTCATCGTAGCTGGCGAAGATGTGCTCGCAGGCCAGGGGCTGCGCGCCGGCGTGGACCAGGAGATTGGGCTTGCCGGCGTGCCAGTGGCCGGAGTTGTGCTTGGTGGCGTCGAGCGTAACCATGGTGGCGCCGGGCTTCCAGTCAGAACGCATCAGGGCCAGCCCCGCCGGCAAGAAGGCGGTACTTGCCGGTAACCCCCGCCCTGCACGCCGGCCGCGGCCGCCACCGGCCGGCCTTACAAGCTCGGGCATATCCAGAAGGCGGGCGGCCCGCCTGCGCATTGCCTCGCTCGTGACCGGCCTGCTGTCGTTGACGGGCACCAGCCAGCCGGCGGGGTCCGTGGCGTAGACCAGGTACTTCGACATCGCGCGCAGCGCCCGTTCCAGCCACCGGGGAACCCGGCAGCGGTTGATCTTGAGGACCTCGTAGGCGTTCAGGTATATGGCCAGCATGCTCTGGTGGTAGGCCGGACTGTACTCGTTCTGGACCGCGTCGGCGTCGAAGTCGGCCCGCAGGTGCTCGCGGTATATGCGCAGGCCCAGCGCGCGCCAGCGGGAGGCCCCCTTCAACTCGGGCAGCAGCACGCCGGCGGCCAGCGGGGCCTCGGCGTGGTGGTTCTGGTGGTTGCCCTCTATGAAGCCGAACTCCTCGTAGTAGCTGCGCAGGTAATCGAGGTGCTGCCGGACGGAGACCAGCAGCTTGCGCAGGAATCCGGGGCGCGACTCCGGCCAGCGCACCGCCGCCAGGAACAGCGCGATCAGGCGCCGGCCGCGGATCGCAACCTCGATCTCGCGCCAGTTGAAGCCGTGGACCTCGCGGCTCCAGTACTCGCGATGCGGGAGCCGGGGGGCCGGGCGGTCGTTGTACCACTCGAGGAACAGGCGCGCGGCCGCGCGGCGCAGGCCGGGGCGGCCGGACGCTTCGGCGGCGCGAGCCCAGATCCACAGGTGGGGCACGTGCCCGCGCGACCAGTACTTCTCCCAGTCCCTGCGCGCGGGACGGTCCCCGTGGTCCCAGTCCACCTTGCCGTCCACGCGCCAATCGGCGAGGTTCTCGCGTGCGGAACGGGCGGCGGCGCGCACCGTCCGGAGGTCGGCGGTCTTCCACTCGTCAATGAGAGGGTCGCGCGGACGGCGGCGGCGGGCGAAGTGCGCGAACAGCGCATTCCAGGCTCCGTCACTGTCGCCCTGCGACAGCGCCCGGCGCACCCGGGCCATCCCGGGATGCCGGGTGCTGACCGCGGTGCGAATGAATTCGTCTTCGCTGCGTATGTAATCGCGGTGTCGCCTCGGTGATTGTTCTTGAGCCATGGGGCCGCCCCTGCCTGATCGCGTCGGAAGATGACCGGGCGTCAAGCTATAGCCTTGAACGGCAGGTTTCAACTCCCTCGCAGGCAGAATCCGTTTTCTCCGCGGGAGACGAGCACCGCTTTCAGAAGCGAACTTGCCCATGCGCACCGGCCGGGACTCCCGTGCGGCCCCCCCGGGCGCCGAGAAGCAGCAGTCTGGCGTGTCAGAATGTAGACAGTGCAAAGCATCGGATGATAGAACGCTCGTGCGCGCGTTCTAAACCAAGATACTGGAGTGTGTTGCATTTGGCAGCGATATTGACCGAACATAGTCCGGCCTTCGGTGTATGTGCCAGTGAGCGGCCAGACAAAAGCCAGAAAGGGGAATCATGGCCCGATTGAGCAATGAGGCCCTTCGCGAGAGCCTGGCGGAGCTGGAGCACGTTCTGCGCTCCGGGATCGCCAGCGGCGAATACGGTGCTGGACAGCTGCTTCCCGGTGCGCGGGCGCTCGCCGAGCGGCACGGCGTGGGAAGGCGGATGGTCCAGGTTGCCATGCGCGCGCTGGAAAGAGACGGTCTGGTCTCGGCCGAAGCGCGGCGGGGCTATCGGGTGAGAGCCCAGGACGGCAATGATGGACCGGGGGCCGCCCTCGCCTTCGTGGTGCCCCGGTCGAGCAGCGGCGAGTTTCACACGCACCACAGCGTGCTTCTCGACCATCTCCAGGGAGCGGCGGGGGCGCGGGGGCGACCGGTACTGGCAGTCGGCGGCAGGGACGCGAGCCGGGATGAGATCGTCGCGCACCTCAGGTCTCACAGGGTCGGTGGCGTGGTGGTGAACTCCAACGAGCCGGGGCTGGTCTCGGCGCTGACCCGGCTGCACTCGCCGATGATCGCGGTGGACGTCTGGCACCCGGACATGCAGATGGACGCCGTGATCCAGGACGGCTTCCTCGGGGGGTATCTGGCGGCGCAGTACCTCGCCGACCGCGGCCACCAGCGGGTCGCCTATTTCGGCCGGGCGGTTCCCCGCGAGACGGGACTGCTTCCGGCCAATCGCGTTGGCGGCGCGGTGGCCGGCCTGCTCGACAACGGCCTGGACCTGCCCGCGAGGATGCGGGCGATCGGGCGCAAGGATGATCGGGCGTCACTGTCCGGCGCGGCGGAGAGGCTGCTGTCGGGAACACCGCGGCCCACCGCGGTAATCGCGCTCTGGGCCAGCTTCGCGGCGGCCATCGCGGAGGAGGCCGACCGCCTCGGCCTTAAGCTGGGCGACGATCTGGAGATAGTCGGCTGGGGCGTGAGGGAGGAGATCGCGGCAGCGGGCACCGGTCGCTTTCCGCAGGACTACCGCCCGCCGAGGGTGACCTGGAGCATCCGCGACATGGCCGAGACCGCAGTCGCGCGCATCGAGATGCGGCTGGGCTCACCTGCACTGCCGCCCACGGTTCTGAAGATCCCCGTGAGGCTGGACGTCCCGGGATCCAACGAACCCGAAGGAGCCGAACTCTCCGAAGGGAGAGATGACAGATGAAAAGGTTGCTGGCAGTACCGATCCTGGCACTGGTCGTCGCCTGCGCGGGCAGCGCGCGGGGCGGCGCTTCGAAAAACGGCGGTGGGAAGCGAAAGCTCTCGGAGATGCCGGTCAACACCTGGGTTCGGGTGCAGCAGTCCGGGGGAGTAATGAAATGGCTCTCCTCGATGTGGTACATGCCGGCTACCGACCAGTTCATCTGCTGGGGCAAGAGCGGGCTTTCGGGCGCCCAGTCGCTTTTCGACGTGGAAACCTTCAGCCTCAAGAACATGAGCTGGACCGAGTCTTATCCCCCCGGCAAGGAAAGATCCTGGTCGGGCAGGCGTTTCCCCAACTGGCCCACCCAGGGGCGTTGGAGCAGCATGAAGGGATGGAAGGGCCAGGTAGTCAAGGCTTCCGACTATTGCGTGGGCGGTTACGGTGCCACCAACCGCGTGTCCTTCACCAAGGCGGAGGGAATCCTCCGCCCCACCCGCTGCCCGACCTTTCACCAGGCCTGCTGGGATTCCAAGCGCAAGCGCATGGTCTACTACGTGGGCGGCAGGACGTTCAGCTACGATCCGGTCAAGCGGGAGTGGACTGATCTCAAACCTGAGCAATCTCCGGACTGGTGTGAGCAACTGGTCTGGGCTTCGCTGTGCTACGATGCACACAACGGCGAAATCGTGCTCTTCGGAGGGGGGATGGCCCTCAATCCGCTGGGTGGCGCCCCGACCTGGACCTACGATTGTGAAAAGAACACCTGGCGGCGGCCGGACTTCGGAACGCCGGCCCTGGAGGCGCTTCGGACAGAACTGAAAGTCATCGCGGAAGAGTTACGCGATTCACGCTGTCGGGTCTGGTATGAGATCGGCCAACCGGCCAAAAGGCGCAAGGCTGCTCTTGATAATGCAGTTGCCGAGCTTAAGGCCGTTGCCGCAAAGCTTACGAAACTGGCGCCGCGCGTCGCTGATGTAAAGCAGGCCCGGGCCGCCCAGGACATTACCAAAACGGCAAAAACACTGGGTGCCCTTACTGCCGCGGCCGGAGAATCCAATATCCAGAATCTGGTGCGGAAAGTTACCGCCGTCGAAGAATCCCTGACGGACGCCCGGCGGTATCTGCGGGCCGAACCCCCGCTGCGCTGCAACACCCAGATGGTTTACGATTCAAGAAACGCTCTGGTCGTGCTTTTCGGGGGCGACGCCCAGAACGCCCGGCTTTGCGATACCTGGGTCTATGACGTTAAGACACGTACCTGGACCGAACGGCGCCCTGAAGAAAGCCCGCCGCCGGTAGACAGCCTGACCGCGACCTACGCCGCCAAGCACGGACTGGTGGTTGCTGCGGGTCTGCCCGCCCCCGGCCGCCGCAAATCGGCTGCCTGGGCCTTTGACGCGTCGAAGAACCAGTGGATGCCGCTCAAAGGCAGCTACGACCGGGGCTCCGGCTGGCAGTCTATCTCCTATTCCGAAAAGGACGACGCCCTGGTGCTTCTGACCGACGGGTCCAGGAGCTGGGGCGGCCACCGGGAAACCTGGGTCTATCGCCTGAAACCGGCTTCAGCACGGGGGAACCTCAAGCCGACGCGGGACAGCTCCAGTCCACGCTATCACTATTCGGTCAACCCCCGCACGCTGAAGATGCCCGCCCCGAACCTTAAGGAACACGCCGGGAAGCTTGCCGCCCTGCCCGCCAACAGCTGGGTGCAGATGGCCGACCCGCACGTCAGCCGCAAGACCTGGGGATCTGCGACCATCGATACCGACCGTGGCATCGTACTCTACTACGGGGGTGGGCATTCCGGGTACTCCGGCACGGACATGGCGCACTACAACGTCGCCACCGGACGCTGGAGCCAGAGTTATGCTCCGGAGTTCCCGCCGTTTCTTAAGGGCACCAACCGGGTAGTGTTCGGTTGGAGCTACAATCTGCACCCCTGGGCCGAGCACACTCGCAAGTGGTATGCCTACGACACCACAAGCGAAATGGTGGTCTATATCCGCCAGGGCGCAATAGGCAGCAAACGCCATAGTCGAAAGCTGCTCCTGGGCACCGGCAAAGACGGCGTTGTCAAGACTACCGGCTACGCCTCCTGGGTGTATGACCCCCGAACACGCAAATGGTATCCACCGACCTTTGACCGTAAGTTCGGCACATCGGACTCCGACCGTTTGGTCAGCACGCCCAAAGGGATTTACGCCCACACCGGGAGGTCCGGCATCTGGCACTGCCGCGCAGAAAAGATCGAAGAGAACGGTAGCGTCCGTTACGTCGCCAGGTGGAAACAGGTCTTCAAGAAAGGCCCTGGTACCGGCGGGGAATTTGACGCCACGGTCTACGACTCCAAGCGCCATCGCCTGGTCTGCCTGACCAGCAGCCGCAAGGGCAGCACGGCGATGACCTTTTTCGATCTGAAGACCGGCAAGGCCGCCAGAGCGAAGCCCGAGGGCAACTGGCAGCACTTTCGCGAGGCCTGCTACATCCCGGACCAGGATGTGGTCTTCACGCCTGCGAGCTGCGGGAAATCTGGCTACTACGTGTACCGCTGCGCGGAGAACCGGTGGGTCAAGGTGGCTATTGCGGCCCCGAAGATCGATGGCAAGCCGGTCAACAGGGGCCGGGGCAGCGGCCCGGACACGGTCGTGCTGTACGATCCGGTCCACAAGGTGCTGTTCCACTTTGACGTCGGCAACACCGTGCACCTGATGCGCTACGACGACAAGACTGTGAAGGTCCTGAAGTAGCGGGGGAGAGGCTGTCGGCGATATGGTCAGCATGCGCACGGTGAAGGTCAGGCACGCCTGCTCGGTCAAGTCCAGCTGCCCGGCGACCGGCGGCCAGGACGAGGAGGTGCAGAATGCTCCTGCCGCTCTTCCGCCGGTTTGTGGTTGCCTTTGCCGCGATCACCCGGGAAACTGCGCGCGCCGGGGTCGCACCGGTGCGGGCCGATGTGTGGTGGCGACGGGAACTCTTCTGCTCGGGAGGTAAGAGCATGCTCCGCGTTTTGAACGGCGGTCTTTCCGTAACGCTGCCCGTTGTCCTCGCGTTCGTGTTGACAACCGCCCTGGCGGCTCGAGGAGGCGAGAGAACCGCCGCCGCCGGTGCCCGCGGAATACCGGTCAATACCTGGGTCAAGGTGAAGAAGGGCGGCACGGGGAAGTACCTCTCCTCGATCTGGTACATGCCTGCGACCGACGAGTTCATCTCGTGGGGCAAGACTGCCAATACAAGACCGGACGGTGTCTATGACATTGTTACCTTCAAGATCGGCCATAAAGGCTGGAAAGATTCCTTCCCGCTGGGCAAGGAAGAAGAGTGGGCCGGGCAGAAATGGCCCAACTGGAACCGGCACGGGTACTGGAGTGCTATGAAGGCATGGAAAGGCCCGCAGGTGAAAAACGTCTACGACTATTGCGTGGGCGGCTTCATGAGCAGGAACCAGCTCCGTTTCGCCAAGACCGAAGGTGTGCTCCGGCCCACGCGCTGCCCGACCTTTCACCAGGCATGCTGGGATTCCAAGCGCAAGCGCATGGTCTATTTCGTGGCGGGCAAGACCTTCGCATACGACCCGGTCAAACGGGAATGGACGGACCTCAAGCCTGAGAAGTCACCCGCCTGGTGTCAGCACCTGGTGTGATCATCCATATGCTACGACGAGCACAATGATGAGATCATGCTCTTCGGCGGGGGCATGGCCATGAACGCCTGGGGCGGAGCAAAGACGTGGATCTACGACTGTGAAAAGAATACATGGTCGCGGCCGGAATTCGGCACGCCCGAGGTACGGAAGCTTCGCGTTCAGCTGGAAACCGTTGCCGGCAGACTGCGCGATGCACGCTGCCGCGCGCAGTATGAACTCGGGCAGGCCTCCAACGTCCGGAAGAAGGCGGTAACCGCGGCGCTGAAGACGCTCAAGCAAGTGTCGGAAGGACTGGGTGGACTGGCAGCGTCGCTTGCCAAAGCCGGAGAAGACAAGGCCGGGAGTAAACTCGCCGCGGTTGCTGCAGAGGTGAAGACCCTCGCCGGCGCCGAAGCAAGCGACAACGCTCACAAGCTGGTCTGGGATCTGAAGGCCCTGGAGCGGAAACTGGACGGCGCGTATCGCCTGGCTATGGCAGAGCCTCCCATGCGCTGCAATACCCAGCTCGTATATGACAAGAAGAACAAGCTGATTGTGCTCTTCGGCGGTGATTCCCAGAACGCGAAACTCTGCGACACGTGGGTTTACGACGTCAAGACGCGTACCTGGCGTGAACGGTATCCAGAGGTCAGCCCGCCACCGGAGGGGGATCTGACGGCGACCTACATCGACAGGCACGGTGTCGTTTTCGTTGCCGGGTTCTACATGCGCCGCAGCCGCCACAGCTATCTCCATGCCGCATGGATGTACGACGCGGCAAAGAACGAGTGGACGCCGGTCAAGGGCGAGTATGATGCCGGACACTGCAGGTGGCACAGCGCCGCCTACTCGCCCAAGGACGATGCAGTCGTGCTGGGCTGCGTGAACCAGAAGCCGTCCGGCACCCGCTGGACGTACCTCTACCGTCTCGACCCGGCCACGGCCGGTACGAAGCGAAAGGGCGTCGCCAGCAGTTCTGTTCCCCGGTATCACCTGGACTTCGATCATCGAGTCCGAAAGCTGCCCGCTCCGGATCCGGAGGCAACGGACAGGAAACTCGCGGCGCTCCCGCCGAACCAGTGGGTCCAGATGCCCGGACCGAACGTGTCGCGCAAGGGCTGGGGATCGGCGACCATTGACACTGACAAGGGCGTGATCCTCTACATCGGCGGCGGGCACAGCACCTATTCGGGAACCGACACCGCGCATTACGATATCGGCGCCGGGCGCTGGTCACTCAGCTACCCGCCGGAGTTTCCGCCGTACCTGTACGGTACCAACCGCACGGTCTACGGCTGGTCCTACAACCTTCACCCCTGGGCCGAACATACCCGGCGATGGTATGAGTATGATCCCGTCAGCAAGATGATGGTCTACAACCGGCAGGGATCCATCGAGCCCAAACGGTCGTATCACCTGGGCGTCGGCAGGACCGGCGTGGTCAAGACAACGGGCCGAAGCACCTGGGTCTACAACCCGCGGCTGCGCAAGTGGTATCCGCCGACCTGCGACCGCCCGTGGGGGACCGGTGACGCCGAACACCTGATCAGCACGCCCAAGGGCATTTACGCGCATACCGGAAGAAGTGGTATCTGGCACTGCACGGTAAAGAAAGTGGAAGAGAACGGCTCGGTCCGCTACAGCGCGCACTGGAAGCAGGTCATCAAGAAGGCCCCTTCGAGCGGCTACGACCTGAAGGGAACGTTGGTCTATGATTCCAAGCGCAACCGCCTGGTCGTCCTCAAGACGTCCAACTACATGGACATCATCGATCTCAACGCCATGAAGGTCGGCCGGATCAAGCCGAAGAGCGGCAGGGTGGCGCACTACCGCGAAGCGATCTACATCCCGGGCCAGGACGTGATCTTCGCACCCAACGGGTACAAGAAGAAGGGGTATTCGGTCTACCGCTGCGCGGAGAACAAGTGGGTTCGGGTGGACATCGCCTCGCCGGTCGTCCGTTCGACCGACGGGCGCGGCAGGAAGCACAGCAGGGTGCAGCCGGACGCGGGAGAGGATACGGTGATCAAGTACGACCCCGTGCACAAGATCATCTTCCGCTACGGGCTGGGAAACACCGTGCACCTGATGCGCTACGATGACAAGAGCGTGAAGGTGATCGCACCCGGCAGGCCGTTGAAATAGGGCCTGCAGAGCTAGGATGAGAAGTTAGCTGGTCTCCTTTAGAGTGCAGGTTACAAGGAACCTGACTAGCGCACTCAGAAGGTGCAAGAAAGGAGACCAGCCATGAGGGATCTTAGCGAGATGGGGA